>Ga0265294_10000295_pt1 | contig 65831 bp, 51 predicted proteins | sample MunlanPumphouse3_FD_192504 | JGI IMG/M metagenome (GOLD analysis project Ga0265294, IMG submission 192504) | Groundwater microbial communities from a municipal landfill in Southern Ontario, Canada - Pumphouse #3 | ecosystem: Environmental > Aquatic > Deep subsurface > Groundwater | place... | reverse complement strand
AAAATCAGAAAGTTCCTCTATGAAGTCCGCATCCTGAGAGACACCACCCTGGGCGTCCAGATTATCGCCATTGGCAACCTGACAGTGGGCGGCACCGGCAAAACCCCCGTCGTCGAGAAGTTCGCACGCGAATTAACCGACCAGAACCGCAAAGTCGCCATCCTCTCGCGCGGCTACCGCTCCAAACCCAAACCGCTTCACAAGCGCATTCTCGATACCCTCCTTTTCCGCCGTGAATCTTCTCCTCCCAAAGTCGTCTCCGACGGCAAGTCCCTCATGCTCGATAGCGAACAGGCCGGCGATGAACCTTTCATGCTCGCTTCCAACCTCAAAAACGTCGTCGTTCTGGTCGATAAAGACCGCGTGAAAAGCGGCCGCTATGCCGTGGAGAAATTCGGCTGCGATACCCTCCTCCTGGATGACGGCTTTCAATACTGGAAGCTCTATGGCCGTCGTCAGGATGTCGTCCTCGTTGACGCTCAGCAGCCCTTTGGTATTGAGGGTCTGCTCCCCAGAGGAACCCTCCGCGAGCCCCACGAACATTTGAACCGCGCCTCCGTCATCTTCATCACCAAGAGCAACGGCCAAACCAAAGCCCTGAGAGAGCGCATCGCCAAATACAATAACCACGCCTCCATTATCGAGTGCGTCCACGACCCCAAATATTTCGTCAACGTCTATAACGACAACGTCCGTATTGATGATCTCTCCTTTATTGCAGGCAAAAAAATAGCCTGCATCTCGGGTATCGCCCAGCCCGAAAGTTTCGAAGAAAGCCTGATCTCCCTGGGAGCCGAGCTCGTTTACACGAAAAGCTTTGCCGATCATCACCGCTATACCCAGCAGGAAATTCTGAACGTTATCAACCGCAGCAAGCACCGGGGCGCCGAACTCATCATCACCACTCAGAAAGATGCTGTCCGCTTTCCCAGACTGGACCGCCGTGACATCGATATTTACTACCTCCGCGTGGAAGTAAAAATCATCGCCGGTGCCACCAGTTTCAACGAGTGCGTCAAAAAAATCTGCTTTAGCGATTAATCCCCCATGTTTATCCTCTACTATCCGGTTCGCTTCCTCCTCTTCCTGATTGGTTCTCTGCCCGTCACCTGGGCCGCTCACCTGGGCCGCTTCTTTGGCACAATCGCCTGGCTCATCGATAAAAGGCACCGCCGTGTCTGCATTGATAACCTTCAACTGATTTTCGGCAAAGAATTATCCCGGGATCAGATTTTCGCTCTCGCCTTTGAAAATTATAAACGCGTCGTGGAGGCCTATTTTTCCGCCATTTGCACCCTCCAGATGACCGATGAAGCGCTCAAAAAAAACCTGAAAGTGACCACACCGGAGAATTTCCCTCCTCACGACCTCCCCGATTACGGAATCTCTCGCGTAGGCCTGATCGGCCACTTCGGTAATTTCGAGCTCTATGCTAAAATCTCTTCCCATCTCCGGCCATTCCAGTTTGCCACAACCTATCGCGGCTTGGATAACAAGTTGGGCGATCGCCTCCTGGCAACCCTCCGCTCCAAAAGCAACTGTCTCTTTTTCGAACGACGCAAGGAAGGCGCCGCGCTGAAAAAAGCGATGGCCACTCAGCCGCTCGCCATCGGTTTTTTGGCAGATCAACATCCCGGTGACCACGGTATCTGGCTTCCCTTTATGGGAGTTGAGTGCCTCTGCTCCACAGCACCCGCCGTCTTTGCCCTCCGCTATAATTGCCCGATTAGCCCCGTCTTTTGCTATCGCATCGCCCCCGGTCAATGGGAAATCGTAATTGATAAAACCATCCATTCCAAAATCGATGGCCGTCCTCGCTCCATCCCCGAAATCATGGAAGAGGTCAACGCCGCCTACGAGCGCGCCATCCGCCGAGACCCCGCCAACTGGTTCTGGCCCCATCGCAGGTGGAAGTCTTATTACAAACGCCTCGAAAACCAACAAAAAGAAAATGCAGAAAAAAAAGCGCAAAAATAATTCCGCCAGAATTTTGATTCGCTCCGTCAATTGGCTCGGCGACGCCATTATGACCCTGCCGGCATTATCTCTCATCCGCCAGACGCTCCCCGAAGCCCATATTTTCCTCCTCGTCCCTCAGAAGCTCTCAGACCTCTGGCGCGGACAACCCTACGCCGATACGCTCCTCTCTTTCGATCCCGAATGGGGCATCCTCTCCACCGCACGCCTCATCCGGATGGCTCGTGCTAAATCTGCCCTCGTCCTGCCCAATTCCCCCCGAAGCGCTCTGGAGCTCTGGCTCTCCCGAATCCCCCTGCGCGTAGGCTTTCGCGCCAAGTGGAGACGCGCCTTTCTCACCCACGCCGTTGCCGCCGCAGCCGGTCACGCTCCCATGCGCAAGCGCTCTGAAGCGGAAGTGAAGCATTTGGTCCAAAATCCCGCGGAAATTGAAAACGTTTCCTACTCACCCGCGGCCCACCACGTTTATCACTACATCCACCTGGCCTGCAATTTCCTCGAGTCTCTGGGGGTAACCCCTCAGCTTCCGGCCGATCTGACCCCGCGTCTCAAAATCTCCCCGGAAAAACAAAAAGAATTAATAGATATTTTTGGCATACGAGAGTCCTCCACGGCCTCCCCTCTTATAGGAGTCAATGCCGGCGCTGAATATGGCCCGGCCAAACGCTGGCCGCTGGATTACTTTGCCCGCACGATGGCCGCACTCTCCGAAGAGAACAATGTCCGCTGGTTGCTCTTTGGCGGCCCCTCGGACCGTGCCCAGGCAAACGAGTTAAGAGCCCTATGCCGCTCACTTTATCCCGGAATCGTTATTTATCAGCTGACAGGAAGAACCGCCCTCTCTGAGCTGGCTCCTCTGGCCAATCTCTGTGAAATTTTCCTCACCAATGACACCGGCCCGATGCACGTAGCCGCAGCCGCCGGCACTACCGTCCTCACTCCTTTTCTCAGCACCTCGCCTGAGCTCACCTGTCCGGGTTCTCCCATGGACGACAAACTCCATCCCAACCAGCACATCCTCCTGAAAGCCTCGGAAACGCCTTGCTCTCCCTGCTTCCTCAAGCAGTGCCCGATCGATTTCCCCTGTGCACGGGATATCCCCCCCGAGCTCGTTATTTCGGCCATCAGGAACCGCCTCGGCCGCACAGAATCCGACCGATAAGTACCAACTTTCGGCCCTTTAACGGATCTCGTCACACCAAGCCATCTGGATGGATTCCAGAGCTCCTTCTGAGCACCCCTCTTCGCTGCCGCCGAAGTCTGGCAATTCCATCACCATCTCGCGCAACCGGGTAAAACTTAAAGACAGTGGGTCAATATCCGGATAAGTATCAGCCAATTCCCAGGCGATCTCATCCGTATTATCCCAGGTCAGTTCTCTCATAACAGCCTCCCTAACAACCGTTCCTGGCATTAGGTCTGTTGCAGATGTAGTAAAAAGCAGGCGGGAAATTCTTCCAGACCGGCTTGCTGATTTCTACACCTCCAAAACAGTGCCTCAGGTGCTTTTTCAATCTCACCGCACGCGGCATTATCTTCGCGTGAAGATAGGCGAAAGTCAGAAACTTCCCGCCCGGGGCCAGGCAGTCGACCACCTCGGAAATAATCCCATCCTGCAACTCCTGCGGCAGCACCGCCCAAGGCAGCCCGCTGATAACCACATCTGGCGATCCGGCACCCATATCTGCCAGGTATTTTTTAATCTCCGCCGCCGAACCGTGGCAGAAAGTCCGATTCGGAAAGCGATTCCTCAAATGCTTAACGCAATCCCCATCAAGCTCTATTCCCAGATAAGTCGCCGTCGAAGGTATTTTCTCAAGAATGCACTCCGTAATAGCGCCTGTACCGCAGCCCAGCTCCACTACCGTTTTTGCCTCGAAAACCCAGGGATAATCGGTCATCGCATCCGCCAGATAACGGGAGCTCGGTGCCAAAGCACCCACATAAGACGGATTCTTTAAAAAAGCCTTCAGAAAAAGAAGGCCCTCACCTTTTGTCGGACCGGTGCCGAGGCTTCCGTTCCGTTGTTCCACTTCAGAAGACAGCTCGTGAATATTTTTCATCGCATAATTATGAGCGCTTCTTCACCGCTCATTCCCTCTTTTACACCCATAAGTGATGCGGCCGAAGAAACCTTTTTTACCTTCGCCTTCAGCATATCCTCATAGGATTTGACCCCCGTGACGACCGCCAATGCATCTCCCAGCTTTTCAGCCGTATCCACGTTCAGATACCCGCAGCCCAGCATCCCTTTGCTGCCTTGTATCAACAGCAAAGACCCGCTCCGCAGCGGTATCATATCAGCACGAAATTGATAAGAACCTATTGTCAGCATTTTCTTTCATTCCTCAGGAATCAATAACCCTCTTTCGTAGGGGGAAGTGATTCCATCCTCAGGGGTATCCATTCTCTTTACCCCTCCATATTCTGATCACGAGAGCCTCGGCTGAGGTTTAACCGGGAAAACGGTTCGTCTTTGTCAGATAGACTCCGACCCAGAGAAAACCGATTTCCCCTCCGTGCCTACATTTACCACTATTTAAGCCACACTTCAAAGAAATAGGTGCCTGAACTTAAAATCAGTGACTGCTCCCGCAAATCTTTTAACTGAATTCCCTTTACGTTTGTCACCGGCTCAGCGCTCTCAAACACATTCTCCAGCGAAACAGGGAATTTCATCTCCGCGGTGCAGTTCGGCGGCACGACCACTTTCGCAAACATCTTATGATGGCGCACCTCCCAGTTGGAGACGATTTTCCCGGCGATGGAGTCATAAGAGCTTTCCACCCGTGTGAGACCTTTCTCACCGGGCTGATATCCGGGCTCGATAACAAAATGTCTGAAACCTCTATGGGCACTCTCCCGAGGCGCCTTGATTCCGCCCAATCCCTCGATGAACCAGTTGCCTACATAGAGATAGGAGCTGTGCAAAAAGCTATGGTTTTTGCTCCCGTCGCCTTCCCAGTCTTCCCAGAACGTGGTCGCTCCTTTGCTGAGCATATCACCCCAGCTCGGATAATCCCGCGCTGCCACCATCGGGTAAATAAGATCGTTTCTCCCGGCATCCTGCAACGCCTTGAATAAAAAGGCACCCCCGGTGATTCCCGCATGGATATGCCCGTTGCGCGTCTGGAGAATATCCTCTTCCAGCCGTTTCCAGGCCTCTTTTTGCATCTCTTCAGTCGGGATTCCCGCCAGAAGCGCCATTGCCTGATAAGCCTGCAAACCGCTGGCATAGGTCCCTTCTTCCGGGTTCAAAAAGCGCCCGTTCGTCGCCTCGCGCACTTCTGCCGCACGCCCTCTCCAGGTATCGGCATCGCTTGAGAGCCCCAGCACATCGGCAACCTTCGCCGCCAGCTCCAGATTGTAAACCCAGTAGCAGTTGTTCAGGCAAAGATCCTCTTCCGGAGTCCCTCCCGTGAAACCGGGCCTCAACCAGTCGCCCAGAAACTCAATGTGTGGTCCCCAGGGCACCAGGATGCCATCTTTTGAATTCTTCTCCAGGAATCCCAGCCAGCGCTGCATCGCCGGATACGTCTCTTCCAGCACCCGTTTATCCCCGTACTGCAAATAAACCTCCCAGGGCATATAGATGATGAATCCGCTCCAGGCAGGTCCGCCGCCGCCCCAGTAGGTCGGAGCCGTATACGGAACCCAGCCGTCTTCACGCTGCACGTCGCGCCAGTCCGCCGCCCATTTGTAATAGAGCGCACCCAGTCCGAAATTCCCCATTCCCATGTTCAAAGTCGCGCTGCCGTCGCCGCCATAGCCCATCCGCTCGCGATGCGGGCAGTCCACCACATATCCGCCCAGCGACAGATTCTCGAAAGTCCAGAGCGCTGTGTCATAAATGCGGTTGAAGAGCTCGTTATCCGATTTAAAACTCCCGGCCCGTTCATAATCCGTATTGATCACGTAGCCCGAAATATCATCCGCTTCCGGCAGATAATCCAGCCCATCCACATAGATCCACCGCCCGGTCGCATAGTTGAACCGATGCTCAAAAGTACCCTCTCCCGAATCCCCGAAAATATAGGAGGATGTCAGGAAAAACGTATTCTCTTTATCCGGCCGCTCCGACCAACGCATATTGACCCGCTGCCCGGCCGCTCCCTTCATCTTGAAACGAAGCCACCCCGTATAATTGCAGCCCATATCGATCTTCACCAACCCCGAATCAAGCTTCTCCACGCTCACCGGTTTCAATGTCCCGATCAGCCGGTTGCCTTCCACGCGATTGGCCGAAACCTGTATGCCCGGCGTATACACCTTGACCGCTTTCCAGCTCGAGTCATCCAGCTCAGGACTGCTCCAGCCTTCCAGCTCCTTGGTCGCATCGTAAAGCTCTCCGCCAAAGGACGGCCACATCCAGATACCCAGGAGGTAACTCGGGCTCGGATGCGTCTTCCAGGTCGAGTCCGTCACCCATTGCGTCTCTTTTTTGCCCTTTCTGCTGTTGAAAACAAGGTCCGCCTGGGCCAGAACCATCGGCGTGCGCGGCTTATTCGCTGTCTCATAGTTGACGTATCCGCCCCAGCCTACACCGAGCCAGATCACCACGCTGTTCTTCCCCTCTTGCAGATAGGAAGCGATGTTATAGGTCTTGTAAAGAGCTCTCTTGCTCAAATCCGAAACGCTCGGGCTCAACACTTCATCGCCTACCCGGACCCCGTTGATATAGAGCTCATGGTATCCGCAGGAGGCCACATACATCAGGGCGCTTGCCGGAATCTCTTGCAGCTCATAAGTCTTACGAATCCACGGATTCGCCATACTGGGCTCAGGTTTGGCCATATCCTTGCTCGGCACAAACACCTCATCGGTCCCCACCCATTCTGCATTCCAGTCTTTTTCGCGCATCGGCCCCACGGTCCAGAAGGCCGGCTCGCTCCAGTTGCTCCAGTTGCTCCAGTTGCCCGCCTGATCCGATACCCGGACCCGCCACCAGCAATTCATCGGATAACGAAGCGCCTCGCCCTCATACTCGATCTGCGTGGTGTCCGAACTCCTTACGATCCCCGAATCCCAGAGGTCCGCCTGACCCAGCTTCAGAAGCCGCTCCGAGCTTGCCACCTCAATCCGGTATGCCCGCTGCGAAAGCCCTCTGGAGCTCTGGTCTTTGGCTTCGAGCTTCCAGAATAAACGCGGATTCTTCACATCCAAACCCAGCGGATTCTTGAGATACTCGCATCGTAAATCCACCGGATCCACACCGCTGAAAATCGCCCATGCAGCCGTGGGCAACATGGTTAACCCAAGTAATACTGCACTTGCCAGAAATACCCTAATCTCTTTTCTCATACCTCTAAATTGATGTTCTCTTTTTTAACGGCTTCTATTCTTCGACAATCTCGATCGTCTTCCAGTAAGCGGCTTCCCATTGCCAGCCGCTGGGCTGGTTGATCAGTTCCAGCTCCACATCTTTACCTGCAAACTCGGATAAATCCAGAGAAAGCTTCAGCCAGTGATTTTCTGTCGTCGTTTTCCCGACCTCTCCGCGGTAAATCTCCTTGCCTCCGGCTTTCACGATCAGGTCGATATCCCCCTGCGGGTCTCTGCCCACCTGCAAGCGCAGCAGCGTCTTTTTATCCTTGCCTACTGAAATCGTCCTCTTGAGCGAGCATCCCGTTTCACGGTCCAGCGGATGCACGCAGAGTACATTCTTCTCTCCCTGCCAATCCTGTCGGAGTCCCGGGTCCATATCCTCTCCGCAATTGGATATCTGCCAGCCGGGGAAGAGCTCATCCGTCACCTTTTTGACCCGCGATGAAACCGTACCCCATTTGATCTTCGCCATCTCTTCGGGCGTGAATTTGCTCCCTTCAATCGGCTCCGGATCCCAGCTGTAAACCATCTTGCTCGGTTTGACGTCTATATCCGGAATAACGAAAATCTCCTCTCCCGCATCATTTCGGGTAATCTTTCCTCCATATTTGAGGACCACTTGCCGCGCCAGCTTCTCGGAAACATCCAGCAGTGCCGGGTAATTGTACGCCGTATGGTTGAAGGGAGTCTTCCGGTCCAGAAGCTCCGTATACGTCTTGGGCAACGCCTCAAATCCAACCGTCGTAAAAAGTACCCCCGCAGATGAAGAGGGATTGCAATCCGAGTCCTGTCCGCCGCGGCAGGAGATGACGACCGTCTCCATCAAATCGCCTTCCCCGTAGAGAAGCCCCAGCAGCACATACGCCCCGTTGATCTTGCAGTCGATCCCCCCATTGGAAGACTTCTGGTATTCGGGGGTCTCTCTGTACTTCTTCTGGCATTCACGCCAGGTTGCTTCCCAATCCCCGGAGTATTGCCGATACCATTTGAGCATGTCTCTGGCCATCTCGGCATATTGGCTCTCCTGTGGGATCGCTTTGAGTGCCTTCTCTACCAGCTTCACCCGGTCGATTTCAAAAAAGGCCTCCGCATAGAGCGCTCCCATAAATTGCCCCGCATAAAGCCCGTCACTGTAATTCATCAAACGCCCGAATTTCTCACCCAGGTCCACGGCCGCCTGCGGGATGCCCGGCGCGATCAAGCCCGAAAAATCAGCCTCAATCTGGTAATCAATGTCATTGGGGCACTTATTGAATTGAGGATGGCTCGAGTCCGGCGGAGCGATTCCCTTTCTCAGATTCTTGCGGCCCGCGTCATTCGCGCACCAGAGGGGATACTCGCTGTTGGCAAAATCAATCCCGGCCTGCCGTATGGAGCATTCCAGACCGTACTCCTCCAGCGTTCTCAGAAACGTCATCTCCACGTACAGATCATCCTGCCCGAAGGCATCGTTGATCATCGCCGGCTTCCAGGTCGGAACCGACTCGAGCGGGATAATTTTATCGCCCCATCTGAATTCTGTTGGCCCGCCAACGCAGACACCCACGATTTGTCCGACCCAGCCCGCCGCCATCTTGTCGCGGTATTCCTTCACCGTAATTGTTCTCGACTCGGCCTGCAGTGCAACCGTGGCCAATGCAGACACCAGACAAAAAGAAAAGAACTTACCCCTAAAAAACATACACACATTCTACTCCCGTACCTCCCCTTTGGCAAGCCGGTTATCCATCTAAAACAAAACTTCACATCGATCGTCTTGCCTCAAAATATGCGCACCGAAAAGGGAATGAGGGAGCAGGAGGAAAAGATGGTTGCCTCAAAAAGAACGCACAACGCTCAAAACATATTTTAGAATTGATTCTCAAGAATATCTCATTTTCGTCGAAGGGGACAGGAAGTGATTTCTTCCGGGAAGGTGACACCCAGACTATTGTTGGAGAAATAATCCGCAAACACAAACGCCGACAATCCCAACGATTCAACGTGGAAAGTCAGCGTATCTCTCAGAACACTTTTAACTAAATCAGTTACTGAATTAAAAATTATTTCTCGCTTTCGTTTTGCTTAGTTATCTCTGTCTTCTTTTTTTGTGGAGGAAAAGATTCCGGAGTGACAAAGCGCAAGATTAAGTTACTCTTCTGAGTTTCATCCATTTTTAGAAAATCTTCATCTGAAATGGATGACAGGTTTTTGATGTAGCTAAGATACTCTAAATCTTGCATGCGCTGCCTCTGCACTTGTTCAACAAACTCACTTGCTTGTTTCCTTTCTATTTCTTCAATATTATCCTTACCTTCTCCAAGTTTTGTTTGAACTTTGGCCACCTCTAACATGATTTCGTCATTGTCCAATAACTCTTTGTAATCTTTCTGAGTTCTCTTTCGATCTCGTATCGTTATTGGCTTGGTCAAAAAGAAACTAGTATCATGTATTTCCCAATGAATCAGACTTTTGGTGCTGCCATCCACCATTATTGTGCATACGACATTCGGATTACCTCTCTTCATCCCGTCCGTCCATCTTATTTCAAAAACAGGTGTTTTCCTCACAACCATTGGGCTTAATTCGCCCCCTTTTTCAGGGAATTTAAATCCTCTTTGTTTGATATTGTGTGAACACTTCTTTTCTAATCTTTGTGTATCTACTCCAGTTTGAGTAAGCCATTGCACCGCGAGTTGATAAGCCTCCTCCTCTTCAATCAAAGAAGTTTTTTGACATATTTCATCCACCATTTTATAAAACTCCTCTCTCCCATTGTTAAAATTCGGGAAAGCACCCACAATCCAAAAACGAGCCAGATACCCATCTGAAAAACCAAAAAAATATGTTTTCCCCTGCCTACTGACCCTAAAGCTTCCTGCAATTTCCCTTAGTTCTGGCGGAGAAACACGTACCTTGTTCTCAAGATTTTCAACTGTAATCGGATACTCAGAAGGGATATCCAAAGTTTCGCAAAAATAATTGGCGTGAATAGCCATGAGAGTTGTTAAAACAAACCGATAAGCTAAGTTTATATTAAATGCAATCATATTATGCTGTTTTTGTTTACTCTATAACTTCTGGATTGCTTCTTCGCAAATCATAACATCCGGAGATATTCCACCGTGTCATTCCGTAAAATATAGTATGTCCCCGAATCCAACCATCAAATCCATCCAGACATTCATTTAATGGTTTTTCATTCATCCATTTGCTCCAAAGTGTTGACATTGCTGATTGATAGTAATAGCTAACGAGATATCCAGTCCACGCGCTTGTGGGGACAACAATACTTCCTTTCCACCCAACATATGCCCTTGGCTCTCTCCCACAGTCTATATAATCATTAACACGACGATTACTCATTCTTTCGGTAAAATCCACCCCAAAAGCTGCTGCCATAAATTTATCATGAGAGTAACATGAATTTAAGACAGTTAACCGATAAGGGCGTTTGTTCCATTCAGGTCTCATGGTCTGTTCCATGTAATTCCCTGGAAGATTACTATTCCCTAGCAGCTTGGCAATTTCATCAGAAGATAACGAACTAAAAATTGGATTCCCAGAGATAAAACCATCTTCTCCTCCGTGTCCAAACCAGAAGAAATTGCCGCTTTGTGCAAGCGCATTGGTGAGTGTATTTTTGTCCCCAAACGTATCATAGCAAAAAGCCGTGGAAATATCAGGATCATTTTGTGGAATTGGCAACACAGTATACGGATTATCTAAGGCTGCACTGTTCAGATAATTAATGACACCGTTTCTCATCAGTGAGGTGCGCTGATTGACAAAAGAATTTCCGTATTCATCCCATCCCCATGCCACTGTAAATGTATTAGGGTATGAAATATGCCCTTCTTTTTCATAGGACTTAAGTATTGCTCCTGTTTCACTGGGATTAGTTTGTGATGTTCCAGGGAAAAACTTGGCTTTGATCCCTCCGTAAACCACCTGAACTCCATTTGAATTACAGAGATTCCATCCATAATAAAGTCGATCATCGGTAACAGACATTACTCCAGATACAAGCTGTTCATCATATTCATCATACAGATAAACCGTGTAGTTTGTTTCGGTGTTGTTATCCGCCAACATAGCATCGATACAGAGGGTACTTGAAAAACGATTTGCTAGTGGATTGAACTGCAGAGAATTATACACAGCTACGTTTTTCTGAGTTCCGTAAACAACTTCATTCTCTCCATATCCGTATTCTACAAATGCTTGAATTGAATACGTTCCATTTGTCACTAGAGATGTATCCCACTTAAGAAACCAAGTTCCATCCATTCCTTGCGTCACATAAATATCGTCAGATACTTCCTCGTTCACCAACAAACCTATAGCGGTCCGATTGCTTTTCAGAATCTTGTCGCAACCAACTAGCGGAAAGTATGCACACCCCGTTAGTGTGGTTCCATTTGTGATTGTTTGCAGGTTGATTGGATTATCCTCCAAACGGGGATTTGTTCCCAGCAAAAACTCTGCTATGTTAGGAAGTCCATCGTCGTCTAAATCGCCAAAAGAATTAGTATTTGATGTGGATAATCCATAGTTAATCAACCACTGGATTGGAATTTCGGGGTCATTCGTGCTTTTAATCAGCTCAACAACAACCTTTCCTTCTGCCATTGCTCCTCTGCCATCAGTCACTATATAAGAAAAACTATCATCCCCAAAAAAATGTGGATTTCTCGTATAAGTAATGTTTCCAGAATTTGTACCCGTAGCTGTTCCATACTGTGGTGGAATAACGGCGAAAAGCTCCAAGAAATCCCCGTTAGAATCAAACATATTGGTTATGGTATTAAAACTCGCTGTATTTATGTTGGTCTCAAGAATCAAGTTGATATTTGACAGAGGAACTGGTGGATTGTTTCCATTCTCATTCACAAAAACAAATACATCAGTATAATTCTTTCCTCCGCGAGAATTCACGATTCCATATCCTAAATAATCAACACCATTGAAATCTGAGTTTGGTGTATAAAAAAGTTCGAAGGGAACAGAAATCCAAACTCCGTCTTCTTCGTGGGGGGCGGCATAATCAATTCCCCCGTATTCAGAGTAAAACAAGTCCGATACGAAAATATCTTCATCGTTTGGGGCTTGGTCATTTCTCAATATATCCAAAGCATTCGCTTCGCTTCCCTGTTGCACTTGGACAAAATCTGGAACGGCGATGGGTGAAATATCTACTACACGATAAAATCGGGAATCCTCTTGGTCCTGCTGCAAGCTTCCAACAAAAGGCAGGGTGTTTGAGAGAGCGATAGCGGAACTTGCATAATCTCAAAGCCAAGGTGCCGGAGATGTGCTGGTCTGAAGCATATACTCACCATCTTGCCATGTGTTATGAACCAGAATCGTTGAATAATTAGTGTTGGAGTTATATTGACTCAAGCCAGGTAGAAGTTCGAGCCAAAGTCCGTTTGTATCTAATGTCGGCAAAGTAACCTGGACAGTTCCAGTGTTAGTGCCGGAGCCAGGAAGTCCCAGCAGCGGCGGTAAATCATTGATACCTGTCCGGGTTTGTCCTGCTCTGGCACTTGCCGGACGCGAGACTGATAAAATATCGGCAACATCCTCTGGAGAATCTCCTATCAGGTAATTGCCATTCTCCATCAGATAAACCGGGATATTCCAATCTGATGGATAAGGATTGCAGGGATACGGAGGAGAGGATAAACCTAACATCCCCGCCGAGAACAGGAAAAATGTTCCGCTCTGGGGTACCTGAGCCAAGGGCTGCGATTCAGGAGCCTGTTGAGCCTGAGTTAAACCTGCTGTGAGACCTCCTGCTAAAAGGACACTCCCAAAAAAAACCAGAAGCAACGCGTACTTCCCACTTTTCGATGTGATCGTTTTCATAGTCATCCTACACTTCTACGGGAAAGCAGAACAAAAAAACTGTTTTAAGTCAAGAGATTTGATGAAAAATATTTTTACTGCATTATCCACGCATTGTTTCAAAATATGCGTCTCTTCGGTGCGCTCTATTTTCGAGGCAATACGCATTCTGTCAGCCCGTTTTTTCACCCGGCAATGTAAAAGAATCCCGGAAACCCTATTTCAAAATTGTACCTTCCAAAATATATGTTATCCTATTGCTGTAATGGCTCTCTGAGGGAGCCTGCAATTGAGTTAATCAACAGATTTTGTTATGCCCATTTACGAATACGCCTGTTCAAAATGCAAAAAGGTTTTCAGCTTTTTGTCCAAAACTCTCACTCCGCCCAGCGTCCCTCATTGCCCTAAGTGCGGCAATCCCAAAATGGAGAAAATGATGAGCCGTTTTGCCGCTCCGCGCGGTGCAGAAGAGCCCGCTGCACCCTCCGAACATGATGAGCCCAAGCTCTCCCCGGCCGAAGAAGCCAGGATGGAGCAGGTCATGGGTGATATCGAAAAAGATATGGAGTATGTCGACCAGAATAACCCCAAACATCTGGCGCATCTCATGAAGAAAATGAAAGACGCTCTCCCCTCAGGCGTCATTCCCAAGGAGTTCGACCAGGCCATTAAGCGTCTGGAAAAAGGAGAAGACCCCGAGAAAATCGAAGAGGAAATGGGCGACATCTTCGGCATGGGTGAAGACGGCACCGCTGAAGACCCTTACGGATGCGGCCCCTATGGAGGCGGCGGCTACAGCCACGACAGCGGTCTCTACGATTACTAAGCGGAAAATCGAACCCCGTTCAGCCTCAACTTAAATCGTTTGGGATAAGAAACCTCCGTCAATTCGAATATCCGTCCCGGTCACGAAGCTGCTGGCGGCCTCTGAGGCCAGGAAGACGATGACTCCTCCCAATTCCTCGGGCTTACCGAAGCGTTTCATCGCCGTATGCTCCCAGATGGATCGGGTCCGATCGCTCGGGCTTCCATCCGCATTGAAGAGAAGCGAGCGATTCTGCTCAGCCGGGAAAAATCCCGGAGTAATCGAGTTCACTCTCACCCCATTCTGAGCCCACTCCCGCGCCAGAAAACGTGTCAGGTTCAGCACCGCTGCCTTGGACGCACTGTACGCAACCACGCGCGATAAGGGCGTATGCGCCGAAACACTGGCGAAATTAATGATACTCCCCTTGCCCTGAGCACGCATGAAAGCCCCGAAAACCTGGCAGGGAAGCATCACCCCTCCGAGGAGATTCATGTCAAAAAGTTTTTGCCATGCATCGGCCTCGATCGCCTCAAAAGGATGTTCCGCAGTCACGGTCCCTTCCGGGGAATTGCCCCCGGCCGCATTGACTAAAATGGTCGGACCTCCCAGCCGGCAAATCACCTGCTCCAGAGCTTGCTCCAGCGAATTCTTGTCCAAAGCATCCGCGCGGATAAAAATCGCCTTGCCGCCCTTCTTTTCGATTATGGCCGCACGAGCTTCTCCACGCTCCCGGTTCCTTCCCAGAATGGCGACCCTGGCCCCGGCTCCCGCCAATGCCTCTGCCGCGGCTCCGCCCAGTTCGCCTGTTCCGCCCAGAACCACCGCCGTTTCACCCTCTAAATTAAATAAATTCATCTCTTCTACTCCATTTCTTTCTCGTTTTTTTGAACGAAAAAGGCGCCCTCTTTTCTTATAAGAGAGCGCCTTTCATTAAATCACTTGCTCTGACAAAGAGTATTCTCTCTATCTGCCTTCCATCATCTGTACCGGCAAACGGCCATCCCAGCCCCGCGGACTATTCCACGGCCGCTCGGATTGATTCGCCAAGTCGTTCTCCGTCGTTTTGCATCCGCTGACCATGAAGCCGGAAAATACAACCCAGCCGATAACAACCACTCTGGCAAATAGATTCAATCTCTTGGATTTCAGAGTCATTCCTAGAAATTAGAACTTGGCAGCCATCACCGTGTCGCCCTCGACGATCATCTCGCCGTCAGTCAACCATCCCGGTATGACGCTGGCTATCGAATAATTGGTCTCAACCGAGTTCACTCTCACACGGGCAATCAGCCGGCCCTCGCGGGAAACCAAAAGCTCTCCCTGCTCCTGCACGTCGCTCTCTGAGCCGATATCCAGAACCACGAAATCCCACTTGGGATCCACAGCCGTCACTTTGCCCTTCAATTCTTCGGGCAACATCACCATCTGAACGCCCTTCGTGTACCGATCCAGATCGTTCTGAATGCGGACGATTTTACGGTTCAGGAGGTTGTTTTCATCCAGCAGCGCGGTGTTATTCACGACCGCATCACGCAAATCAGCCTGCATCTGCCTCACGCCCTCGGGCTCCAGAGCCAGCGCATTCCAGCGCGAAAGTTTTGAGTTGGCGTCCGTCAGACTCTTCTCGGTTCGCTCAAGATCGGCCATCTTTTGCTGAGCCAACTTCTCGGACTCACTGAGCCGATTCGCCGTCTCATCCAGTTGGGCACGTGTATCCACCAAACTGGCAGTGGTTTCCTTCAAGTTATCCTGAGTATCCCTCAAAGTATTCTTCGTGCTGCTCAAATCGCGCTGAGTCGTGCTCAACGTGTCCTTAGTGCTGCTCAAATCACTCTGCAAGGTCTCTATCTTTTCCTTGACCTGTGTGTAATTCACGCCCACCGACGCTAAGCCGGCCACCAGGGCGATTACCAATGCTATTCTTAAATACATGTCCCTAAAACAATACCGGGTTTGAGTCTAGCTGTCCTGCACATACTTGTCAACAAAACAGACTGACAAATTAAGTCTTTCCTAAAAAATCTGCTCTTCTCTTTTCCCATATCCCATTATCCGGGGCTCTTTATTTGACCATTCCTCCCCAGACAAATCCCAAAATCAGCCCGCCAATGAAAATCCTGTACCAGCCAAATCCGATAAAATTATGCGACTGCACAAACTTCAACAGCCACTTGACCGCCACAAACGCCGTCAGCGCCGAAACCACCAAGCCCACGGCCAGAAGCCCCCAGGGTTGTTCCGTGCCGCCCTCTCTCAAGCACCCGACAAATTCCAGCCCACCAGCAGAAATCAGTGTCGGAATTCCCAGAATAAATGAAAATTCAACCGCCGTCTTCCGGCTGCAACCCATCGCCAGGGCCAGTAATATCGTCGTACCGCTCCGGGATGCCCCCGGAAAAACCGCCGCGATCAGCTGAGCCACGCCAAACGCGATCACGATATGCCAGGGTAAAAAATCTTTGAGCTTTTTATTCCTGACTCCGTATTCAACCCCCAGGATCACGAAGCCGCCGATGAATGTCGCCCACGCCACCGGAGCCGCCTCATCCGGAAGCCGCATCCCCAGCTTCTTGAGCGCAATCCCGCCCACCCCGGTAATGACGAATGCCCCCACCAGCTTGAAGAGATAATCCCGCACCTCCGGCTTCTTCCAATCCACGAGGAGCTCCCGGCAGCGGTCATAAAATACCACCATCACAGCCAACACCGCTCCGCTTTGGATCACCACGTTGAACATCTCCAGCTGAGTGGCACTAAAATCCAATGAAGGCAAAAAAGCCTGCGCCATGAGCAGATGCCCCGTGGAAGAAATCGGCAAAAACTCCGTTATCCCCTCTATAATCCCTAAAATTACAACTACCAGCCAATCCATATATACCCGGAGATACTATTAATAAGCATGGGAGTCTCCAGCGGGAGACTCCCATTTCTTAAAGCTTGTCTTGATGTCGAATGAACAAACCTCTTTATTCCGCTGGGGAAACTACATTGGTTTGACCATCCTGATGAATCTCTACATTTAAATTGTAGTTCGTCTTGGATAGACTGCGAATCGCACGGTCATTGCTGAACACCATCCGCTCTCCACCCTTGCGGAAACCATAGATACCTTTGCGCACGATATCCAGGCGGCCCGCTACGCTGGTCTCCTGTTTGAGTCTGCGCACCTGTTCCGTCAGGAAGTCGATGCTGTTCAACTGACGCTCCAGCTCCGCCTTCTCGGTCTGGAGGCGCTTGAGCTCTTTGATCAGGAATTCGCGATTTTTCTCAGAAATATCCAGCTTGCCGCTGGTATCGCTCAATTCGCTTTCCAACTTGCGGATGGCTTCATCCAGCGAAGTCAAACGGCCCTGCAAATCAGCACGCTCGGTATTTAAACCCTCAATCTGCTGATTCTTTTTGGCGATTTCATCTTCTGCGTTCTTGGCTGCCACCCCTGCATCGGCCTCTGTCTTCTTCAGTCGGGCAGTGGTCTGCGCCAATTCATTGGAAAGTCCCTCGTTTAGAGTCTGAACAGCCTCCAAGTCACCCTGCAGCTTCTGCAACCTCGTATTGAGGTCCATATTCTGATTCGTGTAATCTTTGAGCTTGCCGTTCAACTCCGTCTTTTCATTGCTCAGATTCTCAATCTCAACGTCTGTATTCTTCTTATAAGAATAAAACACACCGGCTAAAACCAGACAAGCAATCAACAACAAAGCCAAAACAAATTTAACCTTCATCGCAGTGCAATTCTAATGATCTTCCGGCCTTTTGCAACACAGAACTTCAACTTGCATTCAAGTTTATTTTATCTCATACTCCTCCATTGGTGCAGTTACCGAGCCATATTCCTGTGATGGTGCTTCCGGAGGCGACTCTGTTCCCTGGAGCCACTTATCCTTTGAAAGCCACGAAAGCGTCTCATGTCAAATTGGTTAAAGACGCCTTGGAGGGCGACCGTTTTTTTGTACTCGCTAACGAAGGCTCCGCCAGGAACATCCCCTGCCCTATTTCAGGCCTGGGTATGATCCGTGCCGCGATCAAAGTTGGGGACTCCTATCACCTGATTCTGCAAGGTCTCACCAGAGTCTATCTCGAGAAACGTGTCTCTGCCTATCCCTATGACACCTACCTGATTTCACCTCTGGTCGAATCTTCCGGTAATCGTAAAGTTGTCCAGACCCTTGCAGATCAGCTCAAAGAAAAGGTCGCTCATGTCGTCAAAAACATGGACGTCAAAACCTTCGGTATCGTGGCCAAAGTTTCTCCCTCCCCTCAGTTCAAAGAAAAACTCGCCAATCCGCTGGAAGATTTCCTTTCCTACCTGAAAAGTGTGGATCAACCCGGCGTCCTGGCTGACCTGGTCGCCAGCACCCTGATCATCCCCGGTAAAGACCGCCAGACCCTGCTCAACGCCTGTGCCGTGAGCGACCGTCTTCGGACCGCGATCAAGATTTTCCGCAGAACCTACGGCCTGGCCGATTGAACAACTTTTTTGATGAATCTTGACTGATAAACCCTGATAATTTATTCTACTACCCGATCTATCATGAATCCAAACGATAACATTCCTAACCCTGAGCATGAAGAAACTGAAGAGGTAACCCAGGAACAGGTCCTCGAAGCGATGTTCTCCAACCTCATCATCCAGCAGACCCGGACCGCTCTTTTCTCTATGGGCCAGATTGCCGACCCGGAGACCGGTCAGCGCATTCTGGACCTGGAAGGCGCGCAAATGCTCATCGCCACTCTGGAAATGCTCAAAGAAAAAACAAGGGGCAACCTCTCCGTTAAGGAAGATAAATTGATCTCTCAAAGCATCAATCAGCTTCATGATATCTTTGAACACACCGTCCGTGCCGTCGAAAAAGCTCAGGCGGAAAAAGGCTCCTTTACCGAATCCGGCCTCTATACGCCACCCACCGGTATCATCACCCCTTCCGATGCTCCCTCGACCGCGGCTCCCATCGCATCCGAACCGGAACCCCCGTTGACCACTACTCCGGATTCACCCAAGCCCATCGTTGAACCCGAACCGGATGATTCCCGGAAAAAATTCCATAAAAAATATTAATTGATCACCCCCTGAATAAGGAATTAAGCAGAGTCAGTTTTTGTTTGTAAGATGGAGCTATCACGAGAAGAACGCAGAAGGAAAGAACGGGAAGCTCAGCGCTTTTATATTTTGCCCGGTCAGGGCAGAGGCGCCAAGAAGCGCCGCCGTAAAGTCCGCAGAAGAGCCATTTTTACAGGTTTGCTCCTGGCTGCCCTACTCGGCACCGCACTTTGGCTCTACCATAACCGGGAGTGGCTCTAAATTTTCCCCCGCTGCGAACGCCTGAAGCTGAAATAAATCGTCACGCCCAGCAACAGGGCATTGAAGATGCCAATCACCAGGATCACCTGCTCGAAGCTTTCATGCTTCATCACTAAGGTACCCAGGTAAAGACCCGCCACGCACCAGAGCCAAGGCACGGCTGTGTAGAGTCCCCGCGCCAGAAGATTGTTGATCAGGACCGTGCTCATCGTCAGAGGAAACATCGCTAGCGCAAACCACGGCAGCAATTCCGCCGCCGCCAGATAATTCGCCGAAAACATCACCCTCAGCGGGAGCTCCGGCAAAAGAAACGTCCCCGCTACCACCGCTGCCGAGAGCAGCCCCGTCGTCCCCAGCGCCATCAGGAGCACTGACGACTCCTCAGATTGTGCCGAACTTCGCGCGACCTTCGGGAACATCACCGCCGTTATCGGCAACGTAAAAAATATCATCGCCTGTGTCACGATTCCCGCCGCCGCATAGAGGTTGACCTCCTCCGCATCGAAAGCTGCCTTCACCACCAGCGTATCTGCGCTCACCATGAATAGCGGGATCCCGGCCCCGAGCGTCAATGGCGCCAGCCGGATTACCCAGTCCCAGAGCTCCACCTTGGCCCCCTTCACACGCCACACCGGATACGTCTTCCAGATACAGACGGCGATGCAGAGCACGAGACCTGATAATACACCTAGAAGCGCACCCGAGGCGCCCCCCTTGAATAAATAGAGAATGAGCGCTATTACCCCCAGCCGTCCGGCTCCATCCAAAATCTGACTCCAGCCGACCCAGCAGAAATTCTGCTCTCCCTGAAGTATCCCTACTCCAATCGGCCGCAAGAGAACCAGGAGCCCAACCAGAACCGCCAGCGCAAGAAAAGTCCCCGAAATTTTGAAAAGCCCCTCTATTTGAGCATGGAAAAACCAGACACCCAGGGCCGCCGCTCCCCACAAAAGAAAAGTCCAAAAAACCGATTCGCGCACCAGCGTGCTCAGCCGTGAACGCGATTCCGGTTCCAGCGCGATCGCCGTCTGTTGTGCAAAAACCGCCTGGAGCCCGCAGGCCGGGATCATCATGAGGTTCAGAGCCCGCAGGTACATCCCCAGAGTCCCGTAGTCGGCTTCGCTCAGGCATCCCGTGGCCACCTTGTGCACCGCCCACATCAGGAGCCCTCCCAGGGTCGTGGCTATCACCATCCAGCCGCTTTGCCTGAAAAACGTACCCTTTTGCTCTTTCTGCTCCATCTTTTTTCTTCCTGGGCCTGGATTTTTTTGGGGAGTCCGCCGCAGGTTTATCCAACCTACAGGCAGAAACTCCCCACTTCAATAATTCAATGCTGCTGGTCCCCGGCTTAGGCGTCCGTTAGTAAAGCCTTCCGGGAACAGAGCTTCGAATCTAAAACTCGAATTTCACGTCGCTCAACCGGCGCTCTATCTCCGCCAGGACACCCTGCTCTTCAGCAACCGTCGCCGCCGCAAAAGTCACGCTGAACCGAAGGTAAGAACCTGCGTCATCCCAGGGAACCGTCGAGATCAGCTTTTCGGTGATGAGCCATTGCGATGCCGCCTCTGCCGTCGGGAATTCTATCCGCTTTCCTTCGGCCGTAAACGCCGCTTTCGGCGATGCCGTGTAGAGGAAGAACGAACCACCCGGTTTACGGGCCCTGAAACCCCTTGCCTTGAGGATTTTTACCAGCCCCGTCATCCTCCGAGAATACTTGGAGATGATCTTCTTCGTAAATGAGGGATTCTCCAGCCCCTGAGCTACCGCATGTTGAATGGCCAGGAACTGCCCCGAGTCCGTGTTATCTTTCACGTCCCCGTACGCCTTGACCAGAAGCGGATTGCCCACGACAAAGCCGCAGCGCCACCCGGTCATATTGAACATCTTGCTGGCCGAATGCAGCTCCAGACCCACATCCATGGCGCCCGGAGTCGATAAAAAGCTCAGAGGCTTGCCCTTGAAAATCAAGGCCGCATAGGCCGCGTCATGGATCACCACCAGACGATGTTTCTTGGCGAACTCCACTACCTTCGCGAAAAATTCCGGTGTCGCGCTGCCCCCCGTCGGGTTGTTGGGATAGTTCAGGACCATCACCTTGGCGCGTTCGAGTATCTCCGCCGGCACCGCGTCCAGATCAGGCAAAAAGTGTTTTCTTTCCAATAACGGCATCTGGTAGACCTCTCCGCCGTAATACTTCGCATGAGTCCCGAAAACAGGATACCCCGGAGTCGTCATCAGAACGTAGTCTCCCGGGTTGATCAGAACCGCCGGCAATATGGATAGCGCCGCCTTGCTGCCAACACTATGAATCACCTGCGTATCCGCATCGATCCCCGGCACCCCGCAGACTTCTTCCATATAACGCACAACGGCCTTCTTCAGTACCATATCCCCGTTATCCGCATATCCCCGATTCTCGGGCTTGCGGGCCTCACGGTAAAGAGCCTGCACCAGCTGTGTCGGCGCCATGGCGTCCGGCTCTCCCACACCCATGTCGATCAGCTTGATCCCCGGGTTGGCCTGAGCCGCAGCGCGCTTGGCACGCTTGATCTTTTCAAATTTATAAATGGCAGTGTTTTTGCCGTAATTGGATCCGCCTATACGGTCCGCGAATAATTCTTGTATATATGTCTCTGTCATCTCTATTTTTTATGAGTGGCAAGGCGTTCGCAAAAACGCTCCATTCTTTCCAGCCCCTTCTCTATTTGCGCCATCGATGTGGCATAGCTGATCCGGATATTATCGTCCGAGCCAAAAGCGATCCCCGGCACCACGGCCACCTTCTCCTCTTCCAGGAGCTTGGCCGCAAAATCCACCGATTTCAGACCCGTCGCAGTTATGTTCGGGAAAAGATAAAACGCACCCTGCGCAAGAACACAGGAAATCCCCGGCATCGCTTTTAACCGCTCCCAGGCATAATCGCGCCGCCTCTTGTATTCAGCCAGCCAGAGAGGCAAATGCTCCTGCGATCCCTTCAGCGCCGCGACCGCTCCGGCCTGTGCAAAGGAAACCGGATTGCTCGTGCTGTGGCTCTGTACCGCTTCAATCGCATGGGCAATCGGCGCCGGTGCCGCCGTCACTCCTATCCGCCAACCCGTCATTGAGTAGGCTTTGGATAGACCGTGCACGATAATCGTATGCTCGAATATTTCAGGCGAAAGAGTCGCAACGCTCACATGCTCGGTGCCGTTATAAACCAGCTTCTCGTAAATCTCATCGCTCATGATGAGAACGCCCTTCTCGACGCAGATATCTGCAAGCGCCTTGAGCTCTTCTCTCGTATAAACGCTCCCCGTCGGATTGTTGGGGGAATTCAAAATAAAGAGCCTCGTCCGGGGCGTAATGGCCTTGCGCAGCTGCTCAGGCGTGATCTTGAATTCCGTTGCATCCGTCGCGCTCACAAAAACCGGCGTCGCTCCGGCCAGGGTCACCATCTCCGGGTAGCTCACCCAGTAGGGCGAGGGGATAATCACTTCGTCGCCCTCTTGGCACAAAGTGATAATCGTGTTGTAGCAGGAGTGCTTGCCTCCGCAGGATATGATGATCTGGCTCGGCTTATAGGTAAGCCCCTGATCTTTCAGAAATTTGTCGGCCACCGCCTGCCGCAGGGCCGGGAGCCCGCTGCTGGGAGTGTACTTGGTCATTCCGGCACGCATCGCTTCGATCGCTGCGTCTTGAATGTGTTGAGGCGTAGGGAAATCCGGCTCGCCGGCTCCGAAACCGACAACATCCTGACCCTCTGATTTCAATTGTTTTGCTTTGGCGTCAATCGCCAACGTCAGGGAGGGATTCACACCAGCCGCCCTTTTAGATATTCGATATTGCATATCCCGGGTCCATCTATTACTCCATCCCGGAGTAAACCTCAAGTCTGAAGTGATGAAAAATTAACTTAAATAATTAGAAAAACTAATGAATGCCGGCCCGCCAATCAGTACCACTACTCATTCCCGCTCATCCAGTTCTTAATCCTTTCGAAAAATCCCTGGCTCATCGGGTTCACATCCTGCTTGCAGACTCCCGCGAATTCCTTGAGTTTCTCCTTCTGTGTCGAATCCAGCCGCCGCGGCACCTCCACGATTACGCGCACGTGCATATCGCCCGTACCGCGTCCGTGTACATTCTTCACTCCCATACCCCGCAGCCGGAAAACCGTCCCCGATTGTGTCCCTTCCGGGATCACAATCCGTTTGTTCCCTTGCAGCGTAGGCGCCTGAAGTTCTCCTCCCAGGGCCGCCGTCACGAAGGGTATCGGAATTTCGCAAATCAGGTCGTCGCCGTCGCGCTCGAAAATTTCATGCGCTTTGACATGCAGAAAAACGTAAAGATCCCCGGCGGGACCCCCTCTGACTCCGCTTTCGCCGTTTCCCGAGGAGCGCAGCCGCGTCCCCGTATCCACTCCGGCCGGAATCTTGATCTTAACTGAAACCGTCTGGGTCACCCGTCCGCTTCCGCGACAGCTTGCACAAGGCCGCTCGGGAACCTTCCCGGTCCCGTCGCATTTTGGGCAGGTCTGCACCATGCTGATCCAGCCGCTGCCCACCTTGATCTGACCGTGTCCGCCGCAATCTGGGCAGTTCTTCATCGAAGAACCCGCTGCCAGCCCGGTTCCGTTGCATTGGGAGCAGGTCGCCTCCTTGCGGATGCTCAGCTCCTTTTCGCAGCCCAGAGCCGCCTCTTCAAAGCTGATCTCCAGGTCATAGCGCATATCGTTGCCGCGCTGGGCACCATTGGAGCTCCGACGGCTTCCGCCGCGCATACTGCCAAATATTTCCTCGAAAATACCGCCCCCGGCTCCGCCGAACACCTGACTGAAAATATCAAACGGATCATGGAAACCGGCCCCGCCGCCTCCGCCGCCAAACCCACGCTTGCGGGCATCAAAGGCGGCATGACCATATTGATCATAGGCAGCCCGCTTCTGCGGATCGCTCAAGACTTCATAAGCCTCGCCCAACTCCTTAAATTTTTCTTCCGCCGTCTTATCTCCGGGGTTCTTGTCAGGATGGTATTTTACCGCAAGCTTCCGATACGCTTTTTTCAACTCGTCATCGGTCGCACCCTTGTTTACCCCTAAAACCGCGTAATAATCAGCCTTGGACATAGATTCCGCTCTTACTTGCACTGTTCACTCACCTTACGTGCCACGATCACCCGCGCAGGACGAATCAAACGCGACCCCATCTTGTAGCCCTTGCGCAAAATCTGCGCCACGTGTCCCTCGGCGACCTCATTGGTCTCCAGCTCCGAAACTGCCTCGTGATAGGAGTGATCAAATTCTTCACCTTGCGGCTCAATCGCTTCCACCCCGCATTCCTTCAGCACGTTGTGGAACTGCGAAAGCACCATCTCAATTCCCTGTTGCAGCGATTTTACCGTCGGATCCTGAATATCTTTTGCCGTCGAAAAGGCGATCTCAAAGTTATCCAGAACGGGCAGAACAGTCTCCACAATAGCTACCTTTGCCGAGAGAACGTCATCCTGACGCTTCCGCTCGGCCCTCTTTTTGAAATTATCGAAATCTGCAACCAGGTGCAGCAGCTTGTTCCAATATTCCTCCGCTTTGGCGGCCTTTTCCTTAAGCTCCTTGAGCTCCTCAGGACTCAGAGTTTCCTCTGCCGCTTCCATTACGACTTCTGCCGTTTCCGCCTCGGCTTGCTGCTTCGTTTCCGCCGTGCCTTCAGTACCCGCAGAGACCTCTTCGGCCGTCTGCGCTTTGGCTTCCTTTTCTTCTTCGGCTACATTACACCCTTTGTTTTCCTCTATATTCTTCTTCATTCCAGATACATTCCACATACAAACTGTGTGAGACAGAGGTAAGAGAAGATACTCTTCCGGCTGTCTCTACCACCCCCGCACCATATTACAATCAATCCCCCCTTTGTGCAATACCCGATCTCTCCCCTCATAGCCTCCGCATAGCCTCAAATTTGAGGCAATCCGGTTGACATCCGAGTCAATTTAGCTTACAAGTGATCATGTGGTGACGCGGTGACGCCGTCATCGCGGTGAGAATTTTTAGAAAGGGAATTTATTATGGCAACATCGAGCATATTCCATAATTTTACGATCAATGACAAACACAATGCTAAAAGGTTTGTTGAGGCTCTGGATGCTGCTTCGAAACAACCCTCCAGAGTGCCCACTGTGGTGGAAAAGAAACCACTGCGTGATCCCGTTGCGATTAGGTCGTTGATGGAGAAGCGAAAGAGGATACGGCATGGTTGAATACGATACGGTACAGGTATTAGACTTGATTGAGCAAATCGGAGAGGATGAAGTTAATGAAATACTCTCCGATTTTTCATGTCCGAAAAACTCAGAAATAGAAGAATTTATCAAGACCCGTGCCGTAGAGTTCAGCAAAAAGAAAATGTCTATGACACATCTTATTTTTGATGAGGATGTGTCACTTGTTGGGTTCTATACACTGACTCATAAACCTTTGACTGTAAAAAGCGATTCACTTAGCCAAACGATGATCAAGAAAATGGAACGTCATGCAAAATATGATGAAAAAATAGACTCCTACAACCTTTCAGCTTTTCTTATAGCTCAATTTGGAAAGAACTATGCCCTTGCTTCAGAAAGGCGAATTGCAGGAGACCGTCTTATGAATTTAGTGTATGACAGATTGCGAGATGTTCAACATGAAGTGGGGGGCGGTGTGATTTTTTTGGAATGTGCGGAAGAACAGAAATTGTTGACCTTTTACCAAAAAAAAGAAAACGGTTTTAAGCCATTCGGCGAACGTGTAGCAGACGGCCAGACCAGGTACATCCAACTTCTCAGATTCATCTGACGATCAACTAAAACTAAACAGATACACTGATCAGAGCCGAAGCACCTCCTGAAAAGGAACGGGTGTTTTTTTTATGCCCTTATCCCTTTCGCAAGCATCTACCGAAACAGCACGCTGAATCTGCAACCCTCGGGATGCAAATAATGAACACTCCCTTTAGGATGGTGATGTCAGCTTGAGAATTTTTTTTGTCGATTCAGTGACTTTGCAGGCTTCCCCAATCCGTAGGCCCTCCACCCAGAAGATGACTCCCTCCGCAGTCTCCCCCAGCCAGAGCTGATGCCGCCGAGCCTCGGGAATCTTCCGATCCACGAAAATATCCTGCAGCTTCCGGGTCCCTTCCCGCAGCCCGATGGGTTGAAAGCGGTCCCCCTCTCGCCAATGCCGTAATGTGAAAGAATCCCCCACCCGATCCAAGTCAAAATATTCGACTCCCTCGGGCTTACTTCTCCAATCCGCCGCGTCACCCGGTCCCAACACTTCAAACTTCACCCGCAGAGCCCCTTCTCCCGGCAGGGTTAACTCCTCCGGCCGCTCACCCGGAGAAACCCTGATCTCCTCCGTATTCCAGCCATTCCCCTTCTCCACCGCGCATAAGCGCCAGATCCCCTCTTGCCGCAAATAAAGCTCACCCTGGCAGCTATGCGCCTTGCCCGGATTCTGAATAAAATAATCAACCGCTTCCAAGGTCGGCTGAGCCCCCCGTCCAATAAGTGCCTCTGCGACCGCTCTCCTCTGAAGTGCCGTGTGCCAGCTCTCGAAAGGAATTCCCTCCCGTTTTAAGCGCTCTATCTCCTCAGAAAGATAATCAGATTCCCGCCCCAGAATCTCCATCGTCCGCAGCAAGGTACGCCCCAGACTCGGGCTGTAACTCCGCGCCAGAAGCGGAAGAAGCTCATTGCGGATTCTGTTCCGAAGATAATCCCCCGTGCTATTGCTGGAGTCTTCCACCCAGGAATATCCACGTTCCCTCAGGTAGTCGAGATTCTCCTCTCGGCTGCATTCCAGAAACGGACGCACCACCTTGAGCGCACCAACTCCCTCTCCCGGAAAATCCGATACCGCCCGCATCCCTTTCAGCCCCCGGCTGGATGCACCCCGCAAAAGCCGCAGGAAAAAAAGCTCCGTTTGGTCCCCGCTGTGATGCCCCATAAAGAGAAACCGCGCATGGAGCTCACGCGCCTTTTCGGCAAAAAACCGATATCGGCATTCGCGTGCCGCCATCTCAAGCGACATCTTGGAACTGGCCGCCTCGGCAGATACATTTCCTCTGCCCACCGCCAACGGCAGGTTCATTTCCTGCGCCAGGCTGCGGACAAATTCCTCGTCTCTCTCGCTTTCCTCACCCCGAAGTTGGTGGTTGAAATGAAGAACATGAAGCGAAATCTCCGGATAGAGCTCCCGCAATACATGAAGCAGCGCCACCGAATCCGCACCGCCCGAAACCGCTGCCAGAGAAACCCCTTCCGGCCCGGTCCCAGCACCCAACGCCTCCAGCACCGCAGCGCATTTCCTCACGCATACGTGCGAATCCTCGTTTTTGAAATGAGTTCCCATTCTCAGCGCACGGGATAGCAGATATCGGCCTCCAGCAGGAAATCATCCCCCAGCCTCTTCCACTCAGGCCCGACTGCCTTCACCGCCTCAGCTAGATGCTTCACGCCTTCTCCTCCGACGCCGCTGGGCGCACCCTTTCCCCCGATAATCTTAGGCGCATAGTAAAAATGAATCCGGTGGACCAATTTCTGGTGCAGGAATGATTCGCTCAAAGTTCCCCCCGCCTCGACCAAGAGATGCGTCACTGATTCCTCACCCAGCTTTTTGAGCACCGCCGCCAACTTCAGCCGCCCCTGTCCCTCAGACGCAACCCGCCAGACCTGAACCTGCCGGCTCAGAGCCTCCACACGCTCCGCCGGCGCATCGTTCCCAACAACGACAGTGGTCAGGTGCTTCCACGCATCCGAAACGATATTCGAATTGAGCGGCGTCCGTCCTTCGGTATCCAGGACAATCCTCCGCAACCGCGATTGATCTTCATCCTTATGCGTGATATTGAAACCGCATAGCGAGCGGACCGTCAAAGAGCAGTTATCGGCGATCACCGTATTGACTCCCGTAATGATCGCATCCACCTGCGAGCGAAACTGCATCGCATGAGCTCGAGCCTCCGTGCCCGTAATCCATCGCGATTCCCCGGAAGCCGTCGCGATCTTCCCATCCAGCGACATCGCGCTTTTGAGCGTCACTAACGGCGTCTTGTTCACAATCCAGTAATTGAAAGCACGGTTGAGATTCCGTGAAGCTTCCTCCAATATCCCGCTTTGGACCTCTACACCGCCTTGCCTCAAAAGCTCCAGCCCTCTGCCCTGATGCGCCGGATTGGGATCCGTTGTCGCGCAGACCACCCGTGCAATTCCGGCCTCCAGAATCGCCTTCACGCACGGTCCCGTCCGCCCCTGGGTCGAGCAAGGTTCCAGCGTGACATAAAGCGTGCTGCCGCCGAGAGAATACCCCCGATTCCGGGCATCCTTCATGGCCAGAATCTCCGCATGAGGCTCTCCGGCCTTCTGGTGCCACCCTTCGCCGATAATCTGATTCGTCCCTTGAACCAGCACAGCCCCCACCATCGGGTTGGGTGAAGTCTTTCCCTGCCCCCGTGCCGCCAGCTCAAGAGCTCTCTCCATCATCTGGCGATCCGTCTGCCCCTCATGATTAGAAGTCACTGCCATATTTTTTGATCCCGTTATTCGTTCTCTTTGCTGACCTTTCGGAGACCTCTATCTCCCCAGTAATTCATAGGTCTCTCCCTTGCGGGTCGGGAAGCTCACCCATTTTCCGTCATAGCTGACACCCGCCAACGGGAAGCCCTTGTAATAAACCGTGACCGGACGTCCGGAATAAACCACGCAGGAATTACCCTGGAGCGAAGTAACCTTGCTCCGGGTAAGCCTTCCGCCGTGCCACTCCAGGTCAACGATGAACCCATTGCGTCCGCGCAAACCTTCCACGCTCCCCTTCTTCCATGCCGCAGGCAATGCTGGCAGCAAATTGAGCCTGCCTTCATGGCTCTGCAGGAGCATCTCCGCTATGCCGGCAGTCCCGCCGAAATTCCCGTCAATCTGGAAAGGCGGATGCGTATCAAAGAGATTCTGCAACGTCGATTTGGAGAGCAGCTCCTGGATATGCTCCAGCGCCGCATTTCCATCCTGCAGCCGCGCATAAAAATTGATAATCCAGGCACGGCTCCAGCCCGTATGTCCGCCGCCCTTGGATAACCGCCGCTCCAGTGTCACCCGTGCCGCCTTTGCAAGCGCAGGAGTCCCGCTGACGGTGATCTGCTTGCCCGGATGCAGCGCGAAGAGGTGGGAAACATGCCGATGTCCCGGCTCTGCTTCGTCAAAATCCTCCATCCATTCCTGCAACTGACCGTGTTTGCCGATCTGTAAGGGCGCCAGCTTTGAGCGCGCCACCCTCAACTGTTCTGCAAACTCCGCATCCTCCTTGAGCACGGATGCCGCTTCAATACAATTGCTGAAAAGATCGTAAATAATCTCCATATCCATCGTAGGCGCCAGGCAGATATTTCCACGGACCCCATCCTTTGTGATAAAGGTATTCTCCGGGGAATTAGCCGGACCGCTCACCAGCCAGCCCTTCTCCGGATGCACGAAAAGATAATCCAGATAAAACTCCGCCGATGCTTTCATCACCGGGTAGGCCCATTTCAAATACTCCCGGTCTCCCGTAAATGCGTAGTGTTCCCAGAGATGCTGGCAGAGCCATCCGCTCGCAGACGGGAATAATCCCCAGCCTGCACCCTCTCCCGGTGCCGTATAGCCCCAGACGTTCCCCAGCACGTGTGTCACCCAGCCCTTGGCTCCGTAGTGAACCTGCGCGGTCTTGCTGCCCGGTATCTCCAGTGAGGCGATATAGGCCAGAAACGGCGTGTGGCACTCTGATAAACCCGTCACCTCTGCCGGCCAGTAATTCATCTGGTCATTGATATTATGGTGGTAATCCGAATTCCAGGGCGTCTGAGTCCCGTCAGCCCAGATACCTTGCAAGTTTGCCGGCATCGTTCCGTAGCGCGATGAGCTGATGAGTAGATAACGCCCCATCTGAAAATAGAGTGCCACGAGCGACGGATCATTCCGCTCTTTCCTGAAATTATCCAGCCGCTCATTCGTAGGCGCCCAGGCTTGGGCACTCTCACCCAAATCAAGCTTGCAGCGCGAAAAGAGACTCGAGAAATCCTCTACATGTCGGCTCTTTAGCTTCCCATAGGAGCGACGCAGCGCCTTGCGCAAAGTCTCTTTGCAAATCTTCTCATAGGGATTGCCCACGTAAAGCGGCTTGCCATCCTGAAGTGGTTGGCCCACGCTCTTCCACCGGTTCCCTTTTTTCAAAACCTCCGTATCCGGCTTGATGTAATCGGTCGCTGCCGTAAGAATCAGTACGGCACTATCCGCATGGCTGATCCTGAGAGTCGCTCCGTCCATCGTGACAGACCCGTTAACGGCCTTCACTCCTACCCGGGCCATGAATTTCATCCCGTCCGGATCCTTGCCGCTCGGCAATTGCCCTTCCATTACGATCTGTTTCTCGGACCCCTCCCCGGCACGCACGACGGCATTCTCGTAACGCGAGAGGTTGACATCGCAGGTAACGGCCCCGGGACGATCCGCACTCAAATGAATCACCAGCGCGTCATCGGGATAGCTCGAAAACACCTCACGGCTAAAACTTGTCTCGCCTACCCGGTACGTCGTTCGCGCGACTCCGTTGGCCAGGTTAAGCTCCCGTCTGTAATCCGCGAAAACATCATGCCCCGGGAAGTAGATCGTCAAATCCCCCAAAGTCTGATAGCAGCCATATTTAGCCCGGGCCCCGTTACCGCTGCCTGAACCGTCGTTCTTGCAGACCAGATATTTCTGCGTCAGGTTATTCGCTTCCGCATATTTCCCCTCCAGAAGCAGCTGCCTTATCTCATCCTGATGCTCCAGCGCCGCCGGATTATCCGGGTCAGACACTCCGCCCGACCAAAGCGTATCCTCGTTGAGCTGCAGTCTCTCTGTCGGAATTCCTCCGTAGACCATCGCTCCCAGCCGCCCATTGCCCACCGGCAAAGCCCTCGACCAATCCGCCGATGTCTGCCACATGTTGCTGTTTTCCATTTTTACCGGGACCGGCTCCCGATACCACAAAGTCTCGCTTGGATTGATCATTTCCGCAGAGTGCACCACTCCCGTACCCCAAAACGCTCCCATCGCGAACAGGAGTCCCGAAAGCAACCTCATTGTAAATTGAAACGGAGAAACACCCCTTCCACTTCTTCCTTTATCCGAGTGAATTGTTTTCATATTGAAAAAATCCTTATACGAGTTCAGAGGATACCCTTACCCAACCCGAAAGTCAAAGTGAATTGCCTTTCCGGGGACTCCTTTCTTCAGCGATAAATGCCGAAGATAAAATCAATATTTTGCCGGTTGCCTCAGGGCTTCTCTGGGAAACCTAGTATTCCCCTGCGCCCCCGTCGTCGTACATGAAGCTGCTCGGCTCTTGCGGTTCCTTGCTCTCCGGCTCCTCGACTTTTGCCGGACCCGGTCCCAGCCGATGCAGCAATTGATGAACGAAAACCGTATTGTCGCAGCAGAGATATTTCATCTCTCCGCCCATCCGCGAAAAGCTTTTGCAAAAACGCAGGTAATACTCAGGGTTCGTCTTGGGCGGCTCTCCTTTGCTCCAATCCCAGTTGCTCCCTTCATGCAAATCCACCACGTAGAAAGAGTGCCCGGTGATCGCTGGCCGCTTTTCCTGAAAGCGAAGATTATGCACCACGCTCAGGCTCTTCTCGAAAACCTGAGGCGCCATAATCGCCGAACCCACGCTCAACACGACCCCGTCGGTCAGGTTCTCCACCGAAGCATTGAACCGTTTGAAGTCGATTCCCCCGGCACGGCCCACGACCGCCCCGTTATAGAGCGGATGCACCGTGAAAATATCGTACCCGATCCCCGGATGCACCGTCATCGGCACTTTGAGTTTCCACGCATTGCCCGAAACCGAAACCTGCTTGTACTGATGCCGCATTCTGTGCCGACCCGTTGCCAGGCCAATACTCACGGCTGAAAGCAGGTCCGCACGCGCTGCCGTCGTCGCATCGGTCGGATACTGACAGATCTTCTCCATCAGCTCGTGCGCCTCGGGCACCACGCCTCCATTTTCCATCACCCAGCAGCCGATCGATTCTCCGAACCCCCAGCCATGGAGCCCGCCGATCATGAGCGCCAAATTGATGCTTTTGCCCGTTTCATTCCAGGCACCGAAAACCCCGTGCGCCACATTATCCCGCACGCTCTCCGTCGATAATCCGCCATAGGCAAACTCCCAGTCATGGATAATCCCGGCCCCGTTGGTCGCCAGATGCGTCACCCATCCCCGGCGCATAAGCTCGATAAGAAGTGCCGAGCCGCCGTTTTTAATGAGATGCGCCCCGTACATCAGGATCACCGCCGCCTTCTTCTCGCGAGCCTTCCGAATCGCCGCAACGCAGCTCTCAAGCAGTGGCTCAAGTTCCGCTGGAGCCGGCTCCGGCGAACGGGAGGGCGGTATCAGCACCCGTTCCAGACGGGTCATACTCTTGCGCTTGGCCAGTGGGAACACCCGCACATTGACCGTATCCAGTTCCGGATAAATAAAATCAGAATCAAACATCTTCTCTACCTGTTAAAATAAGTTGGAGTAATCTCTCCGGCTCCGAGTAGTCGCCGATCATCAGCTGAGCCCCGGCCTCCGAGAGCAATTTTTTCTTTATCGGGTCGATCAAACCCGTTCCCTGATAGGGCGGCATATCCACCCACGATTCATCGCTGGCCACTCCTACGGAGAGACCACCCACCCGGGCCGTTTCGTGCATTTCCACATATCCATCCCCGAAAGCGATCAATCTCTTGCCGGTCATTCCCGGCAGCTTCATGATCATCTCAATCACCTTCGCCTTCGAAAACCCCGGCCGATGCGCATAAATATGCTCACCGAAATATTTCTCCAGCCCGAGCTCCTTAATCTCCGGCAGCACGATCGCCTCATCCGTCCCGCTGGCCAGGTAAAGGTTAAACCCGCGGCTCTTCAATAAATCGAGCATCTCGAGAGCTCCCGGCACCAATACGCTCTCCACGCTCCGGACTCCCGTCTGAACCGCCTCATGCCTCCGCCGCGAGGTCACTTCCAGGGACTTCACGAACTCGCGGGTCTCCGCCTCTGTATCTACCGCCTCTCCGCCGCGCTCCTTCAATCGCTCACCAAAGCGGATAAATTGAAAAATACTCGGTTTGCCGTTCTGCCTCAGCATGTCGTCCAGCAGGAGCGATCTCAGCTCCTCTTCGCTCTCACCCTCCAGCCGGGGCATCTTCCTCAGAAAAGAGGCCAGCATCAACTCGCTCCAGCCCGCTCGGACCAGAGAAATCGTTCCGTCCAGATCAAAGAGTATCTCAGTTGCTTCCGGATGCGGCTTGAAATTGGATAAAATTTCCACTCCTGCAGACATTTTTCTATAAACAAACAGAGAGTCAAGAACATTACATCCTTAACTCTCCGTCGTTGTTTTATTAATTACTTACGGCAATACGCACTCAATGCTGTATTTACCCGATCCGAGCTCCTCGGTCTTACCCGCAGGGGTCACAACCGTGGCCGTCGTATTGGCAGGAATCTCGATATCCCAGCTGAACTTCTTGCCTTCCACTCTCCAGCTGCTCGCCGCCTTGCCATACGGTGTCTCCAGGGATGCCTTCACGTAATCCACACCCTTGACCGGTTCAGGCTTGAACACGATCTTCTTGAAACCGGGACCCGCACTGCGGATACCCGCCAGACGCTCGTAGAACCAGACGTTCAGGTCGCCAATGAGCATCACGTGGTTATGCGAATTCATTGCCGGATTGGCCGTATCTCCGTTCCAGAGTTCCCAGATCGTGGTGGCTCCGTTCTTAACCATGTAGCCCCAGCTCGGGTATTCCGTATTGGTCACCAACTGCCAGGAAATATCTGAGCGGCCGTAGTCCGAAAGAACCCGGTTCAGATACTGTGCTCCAACCAGACCCGTTCCGATATGACCCTTGGTGTTAACCGTGATCTTATTGATCAACTGATCGAACACGGCTTTTTCCTCTCCTGCAGGCACCATGCCGAAGAAGAGAGGCAGCACACTGGAGGTCTGCGAACCGTTATCGAAAATTTTCTTATCCGCATTGTAATACTTTTTGATGAACGCGGCCTTCATTTCATCGGCCCGCTGAGCCCATACCTTGGCATCGTCGCCTTTATCAAGCAAACGGGCATATTTCTCCATCAGCCGCAAGTCCCCGTAGAAATAGGTACTCGAGAGCACTCCGGGCGCCGTCTTGCGCAGAGGATCATTGGAGTGAATCAATTCCGGAGATTCCGGCGGGCAGCACCAGTCGCCGTACGTATCTCTTTCGATAATTCCGTCCTTCACATACTGCTGCATGTAGTCCATCCATTTCTTCATGCTCGGATAGTGCTCTGCCACGATTCCGATATCACCATACTGATTGTACAGTGCCTCGGGGATAATGATGGAGGCACTGGGCCAGGTCACGTCATCATTATAGATGGGCCAGTAATTCGGAGATACAACCGAAATACTACCCTCTTCACGCTGTGAATCCGACATATCACGCAGCCACTTCGCATAAAGAGGCGCGATGTTGAAGATCATACCCTCGCCCAGCGATTCAGCCGCGCGGTCTCCCAGCCATCCCAGACGCTCGTCGCGCTGAGGGCAATCGGTCGGCATACTCCGGTAATTACCACGAGTTCCCCAGAATATATTGTGATAAATCTGGTTCACCAGCGGGTGAGAAGTCTCGAACTGACCGATCAAATCCAGATCGTCATGAACCACACAGCCCAGAATATCCTCCGGCTTGAGCGATCCCGGGTACCCGGTCACTTCCACGAAACGGAATCCGTGATAGATAAAGCGCGGCTCATAAGTCTCCACGCCCTGCCCCTTCATGATATAGCGGTCGGTCACCCGCGCGCTGCGCAGGTTATCCATGTAGAGTGTCCCGTCCTTCTTCAGCGTTTCGGCATGGACCAGCTTGACCTCCGTACCGGCTTCGCCTTGCGCCTTAATCCGGCACCAGCCGACCATGTTCTGTCCCATATCGACCATGTAGGTACCTCTGTCCGTCTGGGTCACGCTCTTGGGTGTCAGAATTTCTGTCACGCGTATCGGCGGCATCATTTGCGCCTTGAGCTTGCCCGCGGGAATTTCTTCCTTGGTCATCTGCTTGACCTTGAACCAACCCTCCGGCTTGAAGGTCAGGTCGTTCCAGCCGTTCAGCTCCATCCGCGCATCATACGTCTCGCCGTCAAACTCGTTATTGAAACGGATCGGCCCCTTGTCGGTCACTTGCCAGCTCTCGTCCGTGACGATCTCCTGGATGCTCCCGTCTTCATATTCCACACGCACCAGGGCGCGCGTCATCGGCAGTCCGTAATGGTGTCCCACACGGGGATTGGTGAAGCGTCCGTTACCCAGCATCACGCCGAGCACGTTCTGCTTCTTGTTCAACTTCTGCTTGATGTCAAACGTCTGGAAAGCCACCGTCTTGGTGTAATCAGTCGCCATGGGGTCAAGCACGTGATCCCCGATCTTGGCGCCGTTGAAATAGAGCTCGAAGAGTCCCAGTCCCGAAATATGGGCATAAGCCGTTTTCACCGGCTTATCAGGGTTGAGCGTAAAATCTTTTCTCAGGAGCAATGCCGGCAGATTGACCACCTCCGTATTCTCTCCGGGTTTATTCCACGGGGATACTCCGATCGCTCCCTGCACGACTACCGGCTCCCAACCCTCTGTGCTCACTTGCGCAGTTGCCCAGCCTTCGGGCTTATTCTTGGAGGATTGCCAGCTCTCGTCGGACGCGATCACCTGGGTCGAGTCATCTTCAAAAACCACCTCTACCACGGACGCCAACCCGGCATATCCATTCGAGCCGTTGGCCGCCATAACGCAAATCGTGTTCTCACCGGCCTTTGCGAAATTCTTCAGGTTAAAGAATGAAACCTCTTTCCAGCTGGTGCCGGACCCGACTTCCTTTCCGTTAAAATAGAAGCGGAATGAATCGTCCGCAGTCGTCAGCGTGCTGATGGATTTAATCGCCTTATCTGTGGGCAGCGAGAAAACCTTCCGGAAATAACGGTCTCCCGCGGCGACATCGCTGGGCTTGTCCTTATTGGCTTCCCCGGTCCATATCCAACGGGCATTCTTGTAGAAAACATCTTTGGAGGGCCCCTTATCCAGGCCCATATCCTTCATGCTCATTCCGATCCACTGCGAGTTCTTCCAGTCGGCTTCCTGCGCAGGACCGTAAGTCCACATCGCCGTCGGGCTCCATTCCGAGACTTCCCCGGCTTTATCCCAGACGCGAACCTTCCAGAACACGCGCTTCATCCCATCCGGACGCTTGCCCACGTACGGGAATAGATGTGACCAGTCCCCCTCAATCTTGCCGCTTGAATAGAGATCGGCCTTTTCCGGGGTCAACAGCTCTTCGCTGGTCGCTGCCAGCACTTCAAAAGCCGTCTGCATTTCATTCTGAGCGTCTGATTTTAATTTCCAGCTCAGTCGCGGGCTCTCAGCATTGATGCCGAGAGGATCCACCATAAACTCACAGCGCAAATCCTCAAGGGCAACCTTTGCACTGGCGCTCCCAACCATGCCCATCGCCATGGCTAAGAGGCAGATATTCTTAAAAGTATACTTCCTTTTCACAGGCACCATTAAACACAAACCCCTTGTGAAATGAAAGCAAAAAGACTCTTTCTCTCCTAAAGTTTTTCATTTTCTTCCAAAAACTTTCAGCCTTGAACAGTCTTCTTCCGCTTCGAATTCCTAAAAAAAATCTCCTTCGCTATTTCACGCCGCTGCTCTTCTCCAGAACGGCCTCCCAGTCCCAGTTTGCCGCTTCCAGGAGCTCCTGCAATACGCTCAAATCCTCAACGATCAGGTCCGGCTCCGAGCTTCTCAGATCCTCCAGCCGCGTGTATCCGGTCAGAACCGCACAGGAACGCAGATTTCCATGATGGGCCGTCTCGATATCGTGAACCATATCCCCGATGAAAAGCGTCTCTTCCGGAACCAGCCGATACTTATTGATCAGCTCCGCAATCCTCGCCTTCTTATCCCAGACCCCCACGTAAGGATGGTCCAGGTATTGATTGAAGGCAATCCGCTCCTGTAGCGACTCATAATGCTGCTGATGCATCGAGCTGAAAAGAAAGGTCCTGATCTGCTTCGACTTCACGAACTGCAAAAAATCCTCCGCGTGATCCAGCGCCTCAACGTTATCCTGCAACGGAATATACGCCTCATGAAACCACGTCTCCAACTGCCCCGGTTCGACTCCCGGCGCCACCCTTTCATAAAACTGGGAAAAAGGCAGACAAAACTCAGCCCGGAATTCATCAAGCGTCATCTCTTCTTTCCCGAGCTTTCGCAAGATGTAATTTGTCGCCCCGATGACTGGCGGCATATCGTTCACCAATGTTCCGGACCAGTCGAAAATAATATTCTTTAAAACCACCTCGCTTCTCTCTTTCCTTATCGTGCCGCCCCTTTGCGGACCTCCTCTTTCTTCTCTTCGAGCTCTTCCTGCAGCCGCTGCCTCTCCGATACCAGTTGAGCATCAATCTGGTAATAAGCCTCCGGGTCATTCTCCTGTGCAGCCTTCTCTTTTTGCGCTTTCAGTAAGAGCTCCCTCTCAGCAATCTTGGCCTGATAGAATTTATCCAGCTCAGCCAGCTTTTGCTTCTGTTCGTCACTCAGTTTGGTGATCTTCTCCTGTCCAAACCGTTCCATTGCTCTTTCGTATGCACTTTTCATAGCAGATTCATTCTACTTTTTCGCCCCTCGCAATGCAACGCTAAGAAACCGCCTCCGTTAAAACCCTTCAGCAGCACTTCGTTTTTCAACACGTATTGTTTTGAAGCAACACTGTAAACACTATTTTAGGCCATTGTACGCTTACGGCTTGACCTCTCTGCCTCTTTGTGAGAGACTCACCCCGCTTTTTGGCTTAGGCCAGTGTAGCTCAGCGGTAGAGCAGCGGTTTCGTAAACCGCAGGTCACCGGTTCAAGCCCGGTCACTGGCTCCATTCTTTTTTTCTCTAATTTACTCCGGTTTTTTCTCTCTTTTAAATCATTTCGCCTTATTTGCCTCTCTGATGAGACCGAAAAAGGTGTAGGGATCGACCACTGTGACGGCGGCATCGGGATGGTTTTTCTTCAAAGCCTCCGAGACCGCCAGGTACCACGAGGGCGACTTCAATATCGACCTGCACCAGGCAAACCCGGGCTTGTCCGGATACCGCCCGGCTACCCAGGCTATGTCGCGCGCCGCAATGACGGGGTCCCCGTTCAAATCCCATTCATTGCAGGTCGGCACGCCGCCGATCATCCTAGCCTCTTTCTCAAAGTGCGTCCCGCATCCATCCGGGCTGAAGAGCGAATAAGCCTTGAATTCCTGCTCCGTCGATCTGTACCCCGCTCCGTCCAGGACGAAACCGACGATGCTCATATCCCAGCGCCCCATGTATTGGCTGCAGTGCTCAGCCCATGCCGCCAACCCTGAAGGGAAAGGCACATCCCCGCGCTGAGTCAGTGAACGCGGGTTCAAATACCCGGCACCCGAATCGCCCGTAATAAAGAAATCATTCGTGCTCGCATTCCTGTAAGCATAAACCAGCGCCATCGGTGCACGGTCCGCCAGGTTGGGGTTAAACGCCCAGCCCATCGGTACCGCTCCACGTGTTGGGTCGCTGAACATTTTGGGCACACTCCGGTAAAGCCATGCCGGCGCATCATAATCTCCCACGTAATGCCCCAGGTAGAGCCCGGCCTTGACGCTTCCATCCTCAGCGATATATCCCCGCTCCTTCCATTGCTGAACCGTCGGCTTGGGGTTCGGCTGCGAATACTTCTCTTTCAGCGGATAGTGCGTATGGAATGAGGCATTGGCCATCGCAGAATACCCGGCCGCATCCGCCTCCATATACCCGTTATATTGCGAAATAATCCGGGCGTGTTCCCACTCCGTATCCACTCCGCCATGCTTGCAGCCCACACTGCGGTGATCCGTATACTTGAAAGGCCACGGCGTGAAGCCGCCCACCTTGAGAATCCTGCCTCCGTTCTGCAGATAATGCTGGTGCAGCACCTCCCGGAACATCGAGACGTCTGCCCCCAGGGGCTGCTCCCGGTCATCATTGGGCGTCTCATCACCCCAGGGCGAAAGATCAAAGAAGAAACTCCGCTTGCTGATGAAATAATCGTGATTGGAGAGCGTGTGCATATCCGGCCCGGCCGACTGCGGATGCCCAATCCAGTATGAATCGATATAATAGGCGGCATAGAGCGGATCGCAGAGCCCGCTCTTCAGATACCGCTCAATAGCCCAGCGGTAGGCATCGGTCTTGGCGCTACCCGTACTGGGCAGGTCATAATCCGGAATCTTCCCCTTGCCGGTAAATTTGCTCTTCCCATCCGGTTCAACCAGCCACTCCTTAACCGGGTAACCATAGCGTTTCGAAAGTATCTGATACATCGAATCGGGCTCCTGGCTCCAACGGACCGGAATCAAATCCAATACACCAGCCGCCGTCGATGCCAGACACGCCGTCGCATGAACCTGCGGGTCGTAAACCACCAGCCCCTCTGCCCGTCCCTTGAACGCGTCAAAAACCGCTTCAATGGAATCCAGCTTCACTACCTCAACACCCTTGAGCCAGCCGTCCTCCTTCTGATACCAGTCCAGCCAGAATTCATCGGTCTCCATCCCCCATGCCGAGCAGTAATAAATATAAAGCTGCGGAGCCTGCCGGTTCACGATTCCCTGCAGCGCCGCCAAAGCGTGAAAATGCTCCCAGACCCGCGGCGATTTCTCCGGACTGCTCCCATTCTCCCGGTACGAACGCGCGTCAAAGAGGTAAACCTTCTCCGGAACCTCTGCCCGGGCTCCGAACGCCATCAAAAACACACACAAAACAAAACAACTTCCCCACAATATCTTCCCGATTTTCTGCATCTCTTCTTTCCTCTTTATAATTATCTCCTGTTCTTTTTCTATCCTTTACCAGCAAACTTTTCCCTCTGGTCCGTAACCCGGTTCGCCCGGTCAGACTATATCAAAACCACCCTTTTTCCAAGCCTAAACACCTTCCCCAATGCTCCGAATACTTCCGCAAAACTTGAACTCGGATTGCAAATCCGCTAGACTGGCGGAGAGTGTTGGCCTGTCTGTGAACAGGGGAGCTTTCCCCATCTTTTACCGCTCAAGGAAACCCTGAAGTAATAGGCCTGCATAAACCTCGGAATAGGGATAATATTATGTCTGGAAAAAAGAGTGAGGATACGAAAAACTCCGACCGGCAATCCCAAAGTCTTCGCCTGAAGGCTCTGGATCGCTACGACGTGCACGCCGGAGAATATGAGGAGGATTTCAACGGCCTGCTCAAAGTGGCTGCTGCACTTTTCAACGTCCCCATCGCCAGCCTCAACTTCCTCAACGGCGACGAAATCGTCTATCACGCCTCCAGCCGAAAAATCGAGCACAGCTCCTCCCAAAGTGGAGTTTTCTTCGAGCCGCTCTTTCAGGAAGATGAATCCATCCTCGTCATCAACGATCTGGAGCAATACCCGCTTTCCTCCAATCCGCCCGCTATTTTCCGGGATGAACACATCCGCTTTTGCGCCGCGGCTCACCTCCTCTCTTTCGATGATTTCCATATCGGCACCCTGCAGATTATGGATACCAAGCCGCACGATTTCTCCTCCGATGATCGCGCCATGCTCAAGACTCTGTCCCGGCAGATCATGAACCGCCTGGACCTGACCTATCGCTTCTACCAGATGCGCAAAGCCAGCGCTCTCTACCAGTCGCTTGTCGATCACTTACCCGATTCCATCTGCATCCTCCGCAAGAACCTCCAGGGCGAATTCACTTTCGTGAATAAGAATTTCTGCAAACTCCTCGGCAAAGACTACGACCAGGTCATCCGCAAAACCGATTTCGATTTCTTCCCCGAAGAGCTCGCCCAGAAATATCGCCTGGACGATGAAAATGTTATGACCTCCAAAGTCCCTTTGACCCTCAACGAGATCAATGAAAATGCCAAAGGCGACAAACGCTATGTCCACGTAATCAAAATCCCCCTTTTCGAACCCGATAATCCCTACGAGGTCATGGGCATCCAATGTATTTTCTGGGATGAAACCAACAGGATCGAAGCCGAAATGCAGATCCGGTTTCAGAAAAATTTACTCCAGCGCCTCCTGGATATGAGCGCCGATTGCATCTACTTCAAAGACCTGGAGTCCCGCTTCATCAAAATGAGCCGCTCCATGCTCCGCTATTTCGGCCTGAGCGACGAACAGCAGATGATCGGCAAACGCGATTCGGATTTCTTCCTCTCCGAACACGCCGATAAAGCCTTCAAGGAAGAACAGGATATTATCCGCACGGGCAAACCCATCATCGCCAAAATCGAAAAAGAAACCTGGACCGACGGCCACCAGACCTACGCTCTCACCAATAAGGCCCCCCTGTTCGACGATGAAGGCAACACCATCGGCACCTTCGGCATCAGTAAAGATATCACTCGCCTCATCCAGACCGAAGAAGCCCTCAAGAAAGCACGCGATCAGGCCTTGGTGGCCACCCGCATCAAGTCACAGTTCCTCGCCAATATGACTCATGAAATCCGGACCCCCATGAATGTCGTTATCGGTATGGCCGAGCAGCTGAGCATGACCCCCTTGGAGCCTCAACAGCACGAATTCCTCTCCTATATCTCCTCCAGCGCCAATTCGCTCCTGTCCATCATCCAGGATATTCTCGATTTTTCCAAAATGGAGGCCGGTAAACTCTCCATACCCTCTGTCGATTGCAATCTCCGCGAAACCATCCTCCAGGCCGTCAGTCCCCTCTCCAGTCTGGCAGAGCAGAGGGGTATTGAGCTGCTCATGCTCCTGGATGATCAGTTGCCCGAGTGGGTTTGCGGTGCCCCCGAGCGCATCCGCCAGATTCTCACCAATCTCATCGCCAATGCCATCAAGTTCACCCTCCAGGGTGAAGTCGTCCTCACCGTCTCGGTCATCAAGAAAACATCCCTCCACACGGAGATAGAGTTCGCCGTCCGGGATACGGGCATCGGAATTGCTCAGAATGTCATTCCCAAACTCTTCACCGCTTTCTCTCAAGCCGATGGCAGCACCACCCGCGAGTTTGGAGGCACCGGTCTGGGTCTGGCCATCTGCAAACAGCTCGCTAATCTCATGAAAGGCGATATCTCCGTGGAAAGCACACCCGGCAAGGGCTCCACTTTCAAAGTGAAGCTCCCTCTGAAGCACCCTCAGAACTCTCACGAACAAACACCGCTTCCTCCGTCTCTGCCCGATCTCCTTAAAAATAAACCGATCCTGGTTGTGGACGATAACACCACCAGCCGCCAAATCCTGCGCATCTACCTGGAGAGCCAGAACGCCCAGGTTACCGAGGCCGCCGGGGCCGCTGCCGCCCTGGAAATCCTGCAAAAATCAACCTCCTCAAAGAAGGCTCCCTTTGCCTTTACCCTGATTGATTACCAGATGCCCGAGATGGATGGACTCGCCCTGGCCAAGAATATCTCCGAGCTCCGCCTCCGCTCCCCGATGAAGCTCATTCTTCTCTCCGGTGTCGGCTCAGTCCGCTCTCCCCAGATACTCAAAGAATCCGGCTTTGCAGGCGCTCTGCTCAAGCCCATCCAAAAACAGAAACTCCTTGAGTGCCTGAGTTCCATCGCGGACCCTGCCTTCTCCCCGGACGCTTTCTCGCAGCCCGATCTCCCCAAACAGAAGGAGCAACTCCCCTCCATGGAGGAATTCTATTCCCGCTTGCAGTCAATCAATATCCTCATTGTCGAGGATATGGAGCTCAATCAGAAAATCCTCCTCATGCAGCTTGAGCAGTTGAAGCTCAAAGCAGACGTCGTCCGCAATGGCAAACAGGCTCTGAAGGCTTTCAAATCCAAAGACTACCAGCTCATCTTCATGGATTGCCAGATGCCCGGAATGGATGGCTACGAAGCCAGCCAGCAGATTCGCCTCATGGAGGCTGCCCCCAATTACTCCAAAAAACCGGTCTTCATCACCGCCATGACCGCCAACGTGGAAGAAGATGATGTCGCCAAATGCTTCCAGGCCGGCATCAATTATTACTTGAGCAAACCTCTCCGCCTGGAAGATGTGGAAAAATTCTTCCGCTATTTTGTCTCCAGAACATCCGATGCACCCCCTCAGTCCTCTGTGCTGGGCAAGGCCGCTGCATCCAAACCGGCCCCCGACACTCAAATGGAGCCCAAACACCCCGAGCCCATACCTCTGCCCACCGCAGACACTCCCGAATTTTCACCCGAAGATTTCGACATGTCTACCTTGGATACCCTCCGGTCTCTCAGAAAACCGGGCAGACCCGATCCCCTGGCTCAATCAATCACTTTCTTTAATCAGGATGCTTCTAAAAGCGAGCTGGCCCTCAGAAAAGCCGTCGTCGCTCTGGATTGGGATGATATCCGCCTCTATGCCCACAGCATCAAAGGCATCTGCATGAACCTCGGCGCTCTGAAAGCCGGGGACCTCTTTATGCAGATCGAGAGATACGCCAAAGAGCATATCGCCGCTGATTATGGCACACTGATGGAACAGGCCGTTGCAGAACTGGATAAAGTAAAAAAATTCCTGGAAAAGCAGTAACCTCTTCCAGGAATCTATTTAAAAATTGAAAAAACGGGAGCTCTTCGCCGCTCTATTTCTCCAGATAGGCGAGCCTCTCCTCTACGTCGGCGGCGATCAAGGGGTCGATTAAGCAATCCAGGTCGCCCTCCATCACCGCTGCGATATTGTAGAGCGTCAGCTCGATGCGGTGATCGCTCACCCGGCATTGCGGGAAGTTATAAGTCCGGATTCGCTCATTGCGCTCACCCGTTCCCACTTGTGCTTTTCTCTGTGCCGAGTACTTCGCATTCTCTTCAGCAATCTTCCGCTCCAGGAGCCTTGAGCGCAGAATCGTCATCGCCTGAATACGGTTTTGCATCTGCGAGCGCTGGTCCGCGCAGCGAACGATCATCCCGGTCGGCTTGTGGTTGATCTGCACCGCAGAGTCAGTCGTGTTCACACCCTGTCCTCCGGGCCCGCCGGCGCGGCAAACCGTGATTTCCAGATCCTCGGGCTTGATCTCGATATCCACTTCCTGCGCCTCGGGCAAAACCGCCACCGTCGCCGTACTCGTATGGATACGCCCCGATGCCTCCGTCGCCGGTACACGCTGCACACGGTGAACTCCGCTCTCGAACTTCATCCGCTTGTAAACGTCCGTGCCGGTAATCTTGAAAATGATTTCCTTGTACCCGCCCAGGTCTGACGGGCTCGAATCCATATCCTCGATCTTCCACCCCTGCGATTCGCTGTATTTGATATACATGCGGTAGAGGTCCGCCGCGAAAAGTGAGGATTCTGTTCCGCCGGCCCCCCCGCGGATTTCCACGATTGTATTGCGGCTATCGGCAGGATCTTCTGGGAGAATACCCTGCAACAGCGCCAGATTGAGCTTCTTGCTCTCCTCCTGAAGCCGTTCGACTTCTTCCCGTGCCATCTGCGCCAGCTCTGAATCCGGAGCCTCCTGTTTCAGTATCTCCTTGTTTGATTCGAGCTCCTCACCGTTCTTCTTCCAGGCTGCGCCCAGGTTCACCAGCTCTTTAAGCCGCGAATACTCACGGCCCAGGTCTTGCGCCTTTTGCGGGCTGTCAAATACCTTCGGGTCGCTCAGTGCGCTTTCAACCTCTTTCAGACGGTTTGCGAATTTGTCAATGTGGGAATAAAAGTCCATGATACCGATAAACAAACACCCGCTCACAATTCCATTGTGAAGCGGGTACTGTATCCTCTCTTGTATTTAAAAGAATCCCGTACCGCAGTTCATAAACCGCAGTCCGCTACTTCTTCTTATTTTTCTTGGAATCCATTTCGGCCTGAACCGCAAGGGTCTTAGCCATGCGCTGCTGGAATTTATCCACGCGACCGGCCGTATCCACTAACTTTTGGGAACCAGTGTAAAATGGGTGACACATGGAGCAAATACCCACTTGGATATTCTTGCGGGTTGAGTGTGTCTTAAAAGTATTTCCACAAGCACAGCGGATTTCCGTTTCCTCGTATTTCGGATGAATCTTCTCTCTCATAGTACGCTATCCCCCGTTGGGGGAAAAACAAAGTCTGTCAGACCTTTAAAAAACTGGCAAGATTTTACTTCAATTATTTTATTTCAGCACCCACCGGTGTCTCTTCCATCTCCTTGATAATCTCCACGGGCGCATTGGCGTTGAGGAGCTTAAGAATATCGTCGGTCAGGTCATCCTCACCGTCCGTGTAGAGAAGAACCGGACTCCGGTCTGCAGTCTCCGCACCGCTGTCGATCACCTTGTTGTACTTCTCGCTCTTGGCACGCTTGGCGATCAGATCCAGAATATCCTTCATGATGTTGTCCCGAAGCCGCTTCTGCTGCTCAGAAAGCGCCGTGCGTGCACTTCTCTCGAACTGCGTGACCGCCGTCTCCAGCTTCTTGATCTCCATCATCTTATCCTCTGCATCTTTCTTGCGCTGAGCCTTGACCTCTGTCGTGATGGTCGGGTCGTCCACCCGTGCCAGCGTCTGGTTGTATTCCTCGGTCAGCTTCTTGTACTCGTCCTGATACTTCTTGCCTTCGACATCGAATTCCGATGCACGCTTCTTGATCTCGGTATCGGCCTGTTTCGTCTTGAAATAACCGTCAAACACGACACGCATATTGACAGTAGCTATCCTCTGAGTCTGGGCTTCCGCGCAAAATGTCAGCGCAAAACACGTCGCAATCGTTAGAATTATCTTCTTCATATTTGTCTTCGCCTGTTGTATCCCCGCTCCTTTATACGCGGGCTTTACTCAGCAGCTCCTCCAATAAACGATACTTTCCATCTCCAGAGCCACTTTCATCTCTCGGCAGAGAATCCGTGCATCATAGACTCCGGCAGCCTCCTAAGTCAATCTTGCAGCCGACTCCTCCTCAAATTCACCCATTGCCTCAAAAAGATGAGCATCGAAAAAGAAGAGAACCACGAATGCACACAGATGGGCTCGGATGTTTTGGGTTGGGTGGTTCGAGGGACTGTGCAGAATAAGACCGCAAAAATCGGTGCAAAACAGCAAACACTTCAGCAAATCACCTGCATCGTCACAGAAAGCACCTCACAAATCCCTGTTTATCTGCGCAAATCTGCGTCATCTGCGGTTAAAACGTTTCCCCGCATCATCTCAAAAATATCCGCTCTTTTTTAGCCAATACGCTCACCCGCACCAGGAATGCTCGGCCATCATCTCGCGGTCCGCCTCCATTGCATATCCCAATAGCCTCAGATAATCCTCTTCTCCGGGTTCCACCCTCTTGCCGGTGAAATCGGCCACCCCGCGGCAGGCCAATAGGAAGTTCCCCTTATGTTTCCGCTCCAGCAACCGGAGCTTCCCGAACACCTTCTCCAGCCTCGCCTTCTTGCACTCCTCTTCGCTCAAGAGCGATATCTTCCCATCCGGGAAACGGAGCAGCCCGACCCCAAGCTCGAACGCCTCCCGCATTTCCTCCTCCTCACTCCCCACATTCATCCGCGCCATAATTGAAAGGACCACCCCGCACTCTTCCGGGAAATCCTCCGGCTTGTGATTTTTCAGCTGCTTCACCTCTGCACCGAAATATCGACTCAGAACCAGCCGGATTCTCCTCAATAAACAATACTCGAATAAATCCACGGCCTCGTCGGCTTCAATCAGTTGCTCGAGAACCTGATCAAATTCCAGAAACTGCTCCCGCGACATCTGCCTCAATGAGGGCAGCGACAGCGACCCGATCGCGTACTTCTGGCTGAAATTTAAATCCATGAATTCATAAGAGAGCAATTCGCTCTGCTCCAGCACCTCCTCGGGGAATGCCCTTCGGATGATCTCCCTTTGCTTCTCGCGCGCGGCCTCATGCGCATCCAGCTCCAAAGCCAGAATCAAGGCCGCCGTCATGAGCGGCTCACGCAGCTTCGAAAGCACCGCAATAGGCATATCCCCCAGGAGGTTTTGCACCTCCGGCGATTCAAATCCGCTTTGGGCCCAGGTTTGCTGATCCCACAACGGACTCTGTTCAATCGTAATCCGGCGAACATCCCGATCGGTCGACTTCCTGATCGTTTCCCGTGACTCCTGGGCTCGCTTGACCTTGATGGCGAGGAAATTCCCGTCAAAGCTCGGGTCCAACGTTCTTATCCGCTCCAGGAGAGGCGGATGGCTTGAGAGAAGTCTCTCGATGAAAAACATTCCGGTATCAGCGAAAAAAAGCGGGGCATACTCCCGGTCTACAATCCCCATTGTCAAATTGTAGGGCCTTTGGGCCGCATAAGCGCCGATCTTCTTCAATGCCGAGGCCAGACCTTCCGGGTATCGCGTATATTGTGCCGCTGTACCGTCGGCCAGCCGCTCCATCTGCCGCGAAACCGATAGCTGCAGGAGCAACCCGAATATGTAGCTGATAAACCCCAGTAAGACCAGGCCCAGGCTGAATAGGAGTATCACAATATAAAAAAAGCTCACGATATTGATCCGGATGCTGGGGGTGGGATAATCTGATTCCCTGGGGCATATCATGTTTCGTAATATCCTCAGAGGGATTCCGAATATCTTAATAAGAAACATGAATCCGAAGCTCAAACCGGCCAGATAGGTCCGAATCTTCACATCCTCGTTCAGGATATGGCTGAACTCATGCGCGATAACTCCCTGCAGCTCGTCTCGACTCAGATATTTTAGGGCACCCTGAGTCACCCCGATCACCGAATCCTCCCGCGTAAAACCCGCCGCGAAAGCATTGATGCTGTGATTGCCATCCAGAATATAAATCTCAGGCACCTCCACGCCCGAGGCCAGTGCCATCTCTTCCACCACGTTCAGGAGCTTGCGCTCGTTCAAGTCCTGCGTGAAAGGCATGAGCGGTCTCGCACCCAGGTCGATGGCGACGATTGAGCCGCCATCCTTTAATTGAAGAATTCTGGACCAGGAAACAGCGAGAATGACAAAGATGATGACGAAAAAAACAACCAGAAATCCCTTGGGATGCCAGAGGTCCACTTCAAGAGATAAATTTCTATACTCTCCATGCTTCTCTATATACCGTATCCCGTCCAGGAAAAAGAAAGCGATCACAACGTAAAAGGCCAGCACCGTTCCCAACATGTTCAGAGCGAAGAAGTAGAATAACCGCCGCTTTTTGGAGCGCATCTTCTCTTGAAAACTAAGAAAATCAAAGGTTCTCCTCCCTTCAAACGTCTTTGCCTGCTCTGAGGTTGTGCCTGTCATTTCTGATTATTTTTTCTTGTTATCCCTTATCTCTTGCCCTCTTTCAAGGCCCCTTGAGTGTTCCGTTTCAAGAGATTACTCCGAAATTGCTCTTTTGAAAATAAAAAAGAAACAATCCCATTCTCAACTCTTACCCTCTCGAAATAAAATAGTTATATCAAATTAACAGAATAAATCCTCCCCCGATTCTTTTCTCCCTACCCCCTCTAAATACTTGAATTCTACCGAAAAACCTTCAAACTACCTCCCTGTGTTTCGGGGAGGAGTCCCTCTCATTGTGACCTGTCTCTGCCGTGAACATCACCGGTATGGAACCAATTAAATTTGTCGATATTAGCCGCTTTCATCTTCCTTTGAGAAAACAGCTCCATGAAGCGGCCATTCGTGTTATTGATAGTGGAGCCTACATCAAGGGCCCCGATGTCAAAATTTTCGAGTCCAACTTGGCTCAATGGATGGGAGTCGAATCGGTTTGCGGCACTGCCTGCGGCACCTCTGCCCTCTGGGCGGCCATGAAGGGTCTCGGGGTCAAACCCGGCGGAGAAGTCATCACCACCGTCCATACTGCCATTGCAACGGCTGAAGCGGTCACTCTCTGCGGGGCCACACCGGTTTTCTGCGATCTGGAGCCCGGCTATTTCTTCCTGAGCGCCAAGGAGGCCGAAAAGAAAATCACCCCCAAAACCCAGGCCCTCGTCCCCGTACACCTCTATGGTCAACCGGTCGCCCTGGATGATTTCCTGGAGCTGGGCCGCAAGCACGGAATCCCCGTCATTGAAGATTGCGCTCAGTCTCAAGGCGCCCGCTACAAGGGCAAATACGTCGGCACTCAATCCGATGCAGCCACTTTCAGCTTCTTTCCTTCCAAAAATTTAGGCGGCTTCGGCGATGGCGGCGCTTTCACTGCCAAAGACCCGGACAAGATGAAGTGGATGAAGATGTTCTCCAATCACGGCCGCTCTCAGAAATACGAACATGAGTTTGAGGGAATCAACTCCCGTCTGGATACCCTCCAGGCCGCCCTCCTCAATGTCTGCCTGCCTCATCTGGACCAGTGGAATGAGAACCGCCGCCGGGCAGCCAGCTGGTACGATGAAGCCTTTGCCGATCTGCCGCAGGTAACCGTCCCCAAAGTCCTGCCGGAGACCGAACCCATTTACCACGTCTATGTCATCCTTGTTCCGGATAGAGATGGACTCCAGGCGTTCCTCCGCGAGCGCCAGATTGAGACCGGCATCCACTATCCCATGCCCCTCAGCCTTCAGGTTGCCTACCGCTACCTCAATCAGGGGCCCGGCTCGTTCCCTCAGGCCGAGTATGCCTGCGGGCACATGCTCTCTTTGCCCATGCACCCCGCCCTCACTCAGGAGGAAGTTCATCGGGTCGTTAGTACCATTAAAGAATTTTTCTCACATTAGTTTCTCGTCATGAATGAGTTACTGGATATTTCCGTCGTTATCCCCGTCTACAACGAAGAGGATAACTTGGGCCCTCTTATGGAGGAGCTCGAAACCGCTCTGGCACAAACCGGCAAAACCTTTGAAGTCATCTGCGTCAACGATTCCAGTACCGACGCCAGTCTGACGACTCTCAAAACGCTCCGCGGCCGCCGTGCCTGGCTCAGAATTATTGACCACAGCGTCAACTCCGGCGAAAGTGCCGGTGAGGCCACCGGGTTCCAGTTCGCCCGCGGCAAGATCGTCATCACCATGGATGCCGACCTCCAGATGGACCCCGCCGATATTCCCGCCTTCCTGGAAGCTCTCAAACCCGGTGTCGATGCCGTCTGCGGTATCCGCGCCAAACGCCAGGATGACTTCGTGCGGCGCATGTCCACCAAAATCGCCAACGCCTACCGCAATTGGATTACGGGCGACAGTATCTCCGATGCCGGCTGTACCTATCGAGCCATCCGGCGCGAAGCCCTCGTAGAAGTCCCGGTCTTTAACGGTATGCACCGCTTTCTGCCCACCATGCTCCGCTATCAGGGCTATCGGGTCGAAGAAATCTTTATCAACCACCGCCCGCGCACCCGCGGTGTCTCCAAGTACGGTGTCGGCAATCGCCTCTGGAGAGGCATCAAGGATTGCCTGGGCATGCGCTGGTACCGCAGCCGCGCCGTCAAGGGCAGCCGCAGCCGCGAGGTACTTTAGCACCAGGAAAGAGTGAGCGCCGAAGCCGACCATCTTTCGCCAAAGAGGAAGCGATTTCCCGTGAAAAGGGCGGCGGCTCTCTTAATTTTCATCCTCCTGCTCACGCTCATTCTTTTCGAATCTCCTGTGAGGGAATATCTGGCCTCGGCTCAGGATGTGGCTCAAAAGCTCACTCAATTCGGTTGGCAAGGCCACCTTCTCTTCTTTTTCGGCACCACCGTTCTGGTCCTCCTGGGAATGCCGCGCTTGCTTTTTTGCGGCATCGGTGGTATGGCCTTCGGCTGGTGGCAGGGTCTCACCTACGCGGTTTTGGCAACCCTCCTGGCTTATTACCTTCAATTTATTTTCGTGCGTTGGGGCGGCAGGCCTTTCGTGGAAAAATACTTGAAGAAATATCCCAACGCAGGTAAGTATGTGCGCGATGAGGGCTTGAGCGCTGTCATCCTGGCTCGTCAGGTCCCCTTGCCCGGAATTGCTCTCAATTTTGCTTTTGGCCTTTCGACCGTCCGCAAAAGAGATTATCTTTTGGGAACTCTGGTCGGGCAGATACCCGAGGCGTTGCCTTGCACTCTGATCGGCGCAGGGTTATTGGAAAACTCAGCTGAAAGCCTCATATTGACCCTTGCGGTGGCTGTCGCAGCCTTCGCTCTGCTCTGGTTCGGCTTCCACCTGTTAACACGATATTTAAAAAACAAAAAGAAGAATGCAGAACACAAAGTATAAGTTCGGATTGGTCGGCTGCGGCCGCGTCTCTGAAAACCACCTCAGCGCCCTCACCTCGGGCAATATCCCCGCTGAGCTCGTCGCTATCTGTGATATCGACCCCGAGAAGGTAAAGGCCAAGTCCGAAAAATACAACATCCCCGGCTACACCGATTATCACCAGATGATGCAGGCGCACCCGGAAATCCAGATCGTCAACGTCGCCATCCCCACCGGCTACCATGCCGCTGCCGTCATCGATCTGGCCCGCTACGGCAAACATATCGTCACTGAAAAGCCGATGGCGCTCTCCGTGAGCGATTGCGACGAGATGATCGCCGCCTGCAAAAAGAACAACTGCAGGCTCTTCGTCATCAAGCAAAACCGCTTTAACCCCGCCGTGGTCGCTGCTCGCAAAGCCCTGGATGAGGGTAGATTCGGCAAAATGGTCATGGGCACCGTCCGCGTCCGCTGGCGCCGCTACCAGAAATATTACGAACAGGATAACTGGCACGGCACCTGGGCCTTAGATGGCGGCGTCATGTCCCAACAGGCCAGCCATCACCTGGATTTGCTCCAGTGGTTCATGGGACCCATCCTCCAGATGACCTGCAAAACCGCCACACGTCTCCTCAATATCGAGGTCGAAGACACCGCTCTGGCCACTTTCGAATTCACCTCCGGCGCCTTGGGCGCTTTCGAGGCCACCGTCGCCACAAGGCCCGAAGACCTCGAAGGCTCTCTAAGCCTCCTGGGCGAAAAAGGCTCCGTCATCATCGGCGGCCATGCCGTAAATAAAATCCTTTATTGGAAATTCGAAGACTCTCGCCCCGAGGATGATCAAATACAGGCCGCTTTCTCTCAGGATGTTCCCAACGTCTACGGCAAGGGCCATACCCCCTTCCTGGCCGACGTCATTGACGCCATTGATAAGAAAAGACCCGCCCTCATGGAAGCCGAAGAAGGACGCAAAGATATCGAGATTCTGACCGCTCTTTACGAATCCGCTGCCTGTGGCGGCAAATGGGTCAAGCCCGGCTGCCCGATCGTGCATTCACGCCTGGGCCGTGCCTGATTTCTCCACGTTTAACTGAAGAGCCAAAAACCGGCGGACCATCCCAACGTCCTCCGGTTTTTAGCCTTGTACGGTTCCTCTTTTCTGTGTTTCCCGACTTTCCGTTTTTTTTCCAAAAAAAGCCCTCTCTTTTCCCGATTTCCCTTGAATTTTCAACGTCCCCGATATACATTGAAAATGCTTGCTCAAGGAAGATCGCGCGGCTTCCCAGCCTCGAGCTTCGGAGTAGGAGTCGCGATTCTGGCGAGCAGTGAAAGTTAATACATAATAGATAACGGTGAAAATATGAAAGTGATTATAACATCGCATAACCTCAAAGCCACTGAAGCCATTGAGGCACACGTTAACAAACAGCTCGGAAAGCTCGATCGCCTTATTCCGAACGTGTTGGCTGCCAGAGTCAACCTGGAAAACGATACCAGCAAGTTGCATATCCCATGCAAATGCCTTGTCCGCTTGGAAATTCCCGGTAATGACCTTATTGCGGAAGACTCTCAAACTGATATGTATACGGCCATTGATAATGTGACCAAGAAATTGGCACAACAGGCTCGCAAAAGACAGGGTAAGAGCATAACGGTTATCAAGCGAAGCTCCAATACATCAGAGGCGGAGCAACTGCTTACGGGGAATGTGGAAGCAGTAAGCGAATAACCTTGCCGTAGAGTACGGATTTAAAATGACGAATCGCCTTCCGAACGGGGGGCGATTCATTTTTTCTATTAAAATCGAATTTTAGAGGAAGTTAGAGGAAATACCCCCGCTGCTTCTCCGAAATCTCCATTCCCAGAAATTCCATCACCTGCAGCATATCCTCCCAGACCTGACGCTTGACCGTCGCATTCGCATACCTCAGCAAGTACGAAGGATGAAAAGTCGGCATCACCTGCATCCCGTGGAACGGCTGGAATTTCCCCCGTATCCGGCTGATCGGCACCGTCTGAGCCAGCAGCGCATTGACCGCCGTCGCTCCCAGCGCCACGATCACTCGCGGCTGGATAATTTCAATCTGCTTCACCAGCCAGGGGTAACAAATCTGCATCTCCTGAGGCGTCGGAGGCCGGTTGCCGGAAGTCTGCCCCGGAGTATCCGGTCTGCATTTTAAGATATTGGCGATAAACACCTTCTCTCGGCTCAGCCCCATCGCTGCAATGATCTTCATGAGCAGCTGACCCGCACGCCCCACAAAAGGCTCTCCCTCAATATCTTCATCCGCTCCGGGCGCTTCCCCGATGAAGAGAAGCGGTGAATCCACATCCCCGGTCCCGAAAACCACATTCCGCCGCGAAGAGGCCAAATGCGTACACTTTCCACACTTCAGCACCTCCTCCCGGAGTACCTCCATCTTCGCGAGCTTCTCCTCTCGGGTAAGAGGCGCTCCCAGCTTGATCTCAATATCCATTCCGCTATAAAGATTGATATTTCCGGGCTTCTGAATCCGCCCGGAAGGCAAAGGCGCTCTTGCGCTCAATGAGCTCACATCAAACGAAGGCGCAAAATCGAAGCTCTTTCGGGGCATCGCCCTCGAAGAAGATCGGGCCGAACCGGGCTTCTGTCGCTCCGTTTCAGGTTCGGCCAGTAACGATTTGAGCGTCTCGGGCGATACTTGCACGTACTTCACCCCGCGCTCCTTCTGAGCCTCCAGGTAATTCAGTACCTCATCAATCGCCTCGTCGAACATGGCCGCTCTTTAGTAAGTCTTTACCAGTTCCACTTCAAACTCTTTTTTCAGCTCTTTGGAGACCTCCGGCAGCTTTTCTCTGCGCTTCTCAGCCTTCAGCTGCTCTTCAATCTTTTTCTCCACTTCGCCGAGAGGAATGAGCCCCGCAGCATTATGCTTCACGACCTTCACCACATAGATTCCCTCGGTCGTTTCGATAAGATTGCTCAACTCTCCGTCGCGAAGTGCAAAAGCCGCCCGGTCGAATGTCATTCCTAACTGCCCCTTGAGAAAGACAGTCGTCAAGCCTCGGCTCCTCGTGCGCACATCGTCGGAGTATTTTTTCATCAACTCCTCGAAATCCTCTCCGCCTTTTGCCTTCTTCAGCACATCGGCAGCCTGCTCCTTCTTGGACGCCCATTCACTTTCACTGAGAGTATCCCCGCTCAGAATATCGCTCTGGGAGAAGAAAATAAAACCTCCCATGAACATCTCCTCAGCATCGAAGAGCTTCTTATTCGAGTCGTAAAACTCCTGAATCTCCTCCGGTTTCACTTCCACCTTGATATGCCGCTCCATGTATACCGAGCAGATGCAAACATCCTCCATGTTCTTGAGGTAATCCTCATAAGAGGGCCATCCCTCCAGCAGCACCTGCCGACGAAGCCGGCTCTCGTCGCCTGCCCTCTTCAGAAGACGCTCCTTCTCCTCTTTTGCCTTCTCTTTGCCAAGCTTCAAATCCTCGGCTTCGGCCTTCAGGAGAAATATCTTCCTCAGAATCAGCTGCTCGAGCATCTCTTCCTCCACCTTCTTCACATCACTGGAGGGAACGCTCCGGCCTGATGCCGCCAGCCCCATGCTGTAGCGGATGTATACTTCATCAAGCTCCTTCTGCGTCACCTTGAAACCCTTGCCTTTGACCGCAAGCGCTTCCACCTCCTGCGAAGACGACCCGGCCAGAGGGGAGCTTTGCGCCCACACCTCTGAACCGAATCCTCCGCAGAGATAAGCCGCCGTAAGGAAACTTAATCCTGCTTTGAATATAAACCTCATTATGTTTTAGAGTACGATAACTCGTGAATCGAATATATCCGGTTCTCTCTTCAATTCTTCCACCACTTCGGCTGGCGGTACTCCGTCCAAGTTCAGAACCATCATGGCCTTGCCGCCCGCATTGCTGCGGTCCAGCGTCATGTTGGCGATGTTCACCGAGTAACGGCTCAAGAGTGCGCTCACCTTGGCGACCACACCCGGCTTATCGGCGTTCTGATTCATCAGAATCACACCCTGGGGCACCACTTCCAAGCGGTAATCATTCACCAGAACGATCCGCGGGGCCATGCTCGCTCCGAAGAACGTGCCGCCCACGACCAGCTTGGTATCCGCAGAATCCACCTCGACACTGAGCCACTCGTTAAAATCCAGCGAATCGCTAGATACATGCGAATCCAGCTGCAATCCGCGCTTCTTGGCCTTCGCATACACGTTGATGTAGTTGGTCCCGTTGGTAGTCGTTTTCAAAAATCCGTATAAAACCGCACGCATTACCGGGTCGCTCTGAATCGCTGCCGCCTTGCCGCCAAAGCAAACCGTCAGCTTCTCATTGCTCTTGGGTGCCAGCTGTGCCGCCAGGGCTCCCAACTTCTCACCCAGATGCAGATATGGTTTCAAAGCCGTGTAATCGCGGCCGTCCAGATTCCAATCCGGCAAATTGACCGCATTGCGAATCTCACCCATTTTCAGGTAGGCCATGATGCAATCGGCAATCTCTACGCCCACTCTCACCTGCGCCTCTTTCGAACTGGCTCCCAGGTGCGGCGTCAACACCAGATTCGGGGCCTGACGCAGCGGGTTCTCAGCCGGGAACGGCTCCTTGGTGTAAACATCCAGCGCAGCGCCTCCCACCTGGCCGCTCTTGAGCGCTTCAATTAAGTCCTCTTCGACAATGATGCCTCCGCGGGCGCAATTCACCAGCTTGACTCCGCGCTTCATCTTCTTCATCGTCTCGGCATTGATCAAGCCTCGCGTCTCATCCGTCAGCGGTACGTGGAACGTAATATAATCCGAGCGCTTGTAAATCTCTTCCATCGTCACCATTTCCACTCCCAGCTCCTTGGCCATTGCCACAGAAAGCACCGGCGAAAAGGTGATAACGCTCATTCCGAAAGACTGCATACGCCGGGTTACCTCGGTACCGATACGGCCCATTCCGACCACTCCCAGCGTCTTGCCGAAAAGCTCCGTTCCCTTGAATGTCTTGCGGTCCCATTGCCCCGCCTTCATCGAAGCGGAGGCATCGGGCACATGCCGCGCCAGTGAAAGCATCATCGCGCAAGTCAGCTCTGCCGTCGCAATCGTGTTGCCCGAGGGCGTATTCATCACGACCACACCCGCCTCTGTCGCTGCGGCCACATCCACGTTATCCACGCCCACTCCGGCGCGACCCACGACTTTCAGTTTGCTGGCCGCGGCGATCACACTGCGCGTTATCTTCGTCTCGGATCGAACCACTATCGCGTTCACATCAGAGACCATGGAAATCAATTCGGACTCGGTCGGTCTCTTTTCAAGGACTATGACATTTAATCCCTCACATTGCTGCAGTACAGCCACACCTTCTGAGGAGATTGGATCGCAAACTAAAACATTCATTTTATTAAGTAGGCCTTTTGTAATTTAAGGCTCCCTTAGTTTTGCAATTTTCACCTCCCCTGTCCAGAATCGATTTAGGTCCCCTTTAATTTCCGCCATTTCCCAAATACATTCACCCTTTTTTTTCTCAACACTCTCTCCCTCCAGCGCTTTTATCCAATAAAATGGCCCTTTTTTGAAATTAAAACTTGCGGTATGTGTTGACTCTGCTAGAATCCGCCGCAGATAGTTCTTTTATGAAAGGCCCTGTATTAGCTCGAGTTCTCAGATCAGTCATACCAGGAGTAGGTTTTTTCGCCCTTCTGTTTTGCCTGAACGGTTGTTCAGAAAAGGCGGACACACTGCCCGATCTGGCTGTATCCTATGTTGCTCCCGTCGAATCTGTCGTACCGAATTCAAAATTACAAATAACCTATCCCCTCGATGAGGCCCTGTTCCCGCCCGAGATAATTGCACCCACTTTTCTCTGGGAAGATAAAACCCCCTCCGTTGACCGCTGGATACTGAGCTTCCAAACTCCCACGTCTCTGCAAAGAATCCTCTGCTCCGAGCCCTCCTGGCGCCCCGATAGGGAAACCTGGGAGGAGATGAAAAAAATCTCCGTCGATAATCCCCTTTCCATAACGCTCACCGGCTACAGCAGCAAACACAAGGCGACGGCTCTCTCAGGCTCCGCAGTGCGGATATCCACCTCCACCGATGAAGTCGGAGCCCCCATTTTCTTCAGAGAAGTCATCCTCCCCTTCCTGGATGCCGTCATTGACCCCTCCAAAATCCGTTGGCGCTTCGGCTCCATCGACCAGGAAGAGCAACCGCCGATCGTCCTGGAGGGCCTCCCCGTCTGCGGTAATTGCCACTCCTTTTCTCAGGATGGCTCCCTTCTGGCTATGGATGTTGACTATGCCAACAGCAAAGCCTCCTATGTCATCACCCGCACCCAGGAAGAAATGAAGCTCAATACCAGCGATATCATCACCTGGAACGAGTTCCGCAAAGAAGACCGCGAGCAAACCTACGGCCTCCTTTCACAAATCTCACCCGATGGCCGCTATGTCCTGAGCACCGTTAAAGATAAATCGGTCTTTGTCCCCATTGAAGACCTCTATTACTCCCAGCTCTTCTTCCCGATTAAAGGCATCATCGCCTGCTACGATCGCGTGGAAGAGAAATACACGGCACTCAAAGGCGCCGATGACCCCAAATACGTCCAGAGCAACCCTACTTGGAGCCCCGATGGCAAAACCATCCTCTTTGCCCGCACTGTGGCCTACGACCTGCAGAATACCCAGGGACAAGGCAAAACCCTGCTCACCCGTGAAGAATGCAAAGAATTCGTGGAAGACGGTAAACCTTTCAAATTCAAAATCTATAAAGTCGATTTCAATGACGGCCAGGGCGGCGAAGCAACTCCTCTGGAAGGCGCCAGTGAAGAAGGCGTCAGTAATTACTTCCCAAAGTATTCTCCCGACGGCAAATGGGTCGTTTTCTGTAAAGCCTCCGATTACATGCTCCTCCGGGGCGATAGCCGCCTCTACATCATGCCCGCTCAGGGCGGCGAGCCGCGCCTCATGCGCTGCAATACCGACCAGATGAATTCCTGGCACAGTTGGTCCCCCAATGGCAAGTGGCTCGTCTTCAGCTCCAAGGCCAACGGCCCCTACACCCAGCTCTGGCTCACCCATATCGACGTCAATGGCGAAAGCACTCCTCCGGTCGTCCTTGCACACTTCACAGGCCCCGACCGCGCAGCCAATATCCCTGAATTTGTCAACCGCACTCCCAACGCCATCCGCAAAATTACCCCGGAGTTCCTCAACGATCTCTCCTGGTGCCGTGCCGGGGACGAGTATTTCCGGAACCACAAACCCCAGGATGCCCTGACCAATTACCTCTACGCTCTCACCATCAACCCCGATTGCTACCAGGCTCATCAGAAGATCGGCTTCCTCTACTTCAACGTCTTTGACCGGCTCCAGGAAGGCATCACTCACATGGAGAAAGCCCTCAAAATCGAGCCCCGCTATGCGATGACCCATTTCGATTACGGCATGGCCTGCCTCCATATGAAAAAGTACAAAGTCGCCAAAGCACATATCGCTGAAGCCATCCGCCTGATCCCACGCGGCATCGATAAACAATACGATGCGGCAGAAATGCGCTTCCAGTTGGCCCGCACCATCCTCCTGGATGGAGAGCCCTCAGAGGCGGCCCCACACTTGGAGAGTGCGCTCCAGATTAACCCCGACCATCCGGAAGCCAATTACCTCCGGGCCCTCCTTTATATAAGCAGTGATGATGTCCCCAAGGCCATCCCGCTGATGCAAAAGGCCATCTCAGCCAATCCCAAAGTCGACCGCAACCCCGAAATGCACGCACGGGTAGGCGCCTACTACGCGGAAAATAAACAATACAGCCAGGCCCTGAGTGAAGCCGAGCGGGCCCTCTCGCTGGCCCAAGAGCAGAATAACGCCGGTTTAGTCGACGAGTTGCTTCAGGTCATCCCTCAGCTTCGCAATTTGGCCGCCCGGGAATAATTTTACACTCCCTACGTTTTGTGTTAGATTGTCGGCTGAGTCGGCCCCGTGGGCTGAGTGAAAGCAATGTCTAAGCAAAACGATAATAAACAAGACAACGAAAACGGGTTTCGTCCTAAATTGGACAAGAAATCGCCTCCTCCTTTTGCTTCCAAAGGCCTCCTGGCCTGGTTCTTTATTCTCGGGATTATCTGCCTTCTGATCTTCTTCCGCGAACCGCCGAGCAATGGGGCCCAAGAAATCTCCTACAACGAGTTTGTCGGCATGGTTGATAATAATCGCCTGGCCGGGGGTGGTGAAATTATCTACAACCCTCAGGCACCCGAACTCAAGGAAGTGATCGGTAAATACTTGGTCGATAAAAATACCGACTCTTCCTCAGCCGACGCCTCCGTGTCGACGCCCGTGCCCTTTGTCATCAAGACCACTCTCTCCGATGATTTGCGGGAAAAACTCCTCATGGCCGGCTTTAAAATGAAGGAATTGAACACCGTCTGGCAGAACCTCCTTTTTGGCATTCTCCCCTTCATTATCATTGCCCTCTTTATCTACTTCCTCCTGATGCGCCAAATTCGCGGTGCAGGCCGCGGTGCCGCCACTTTCGGCCGCAGCCGTGCCCGGATGCTTAACCGCGAAAAAAATAAAACCACCTTTAAAGACGTGGCCGGTGTCGATGAAGCCATCGAAGAGGTTCGCGAATTGGTCGATTACCTCAAGAACCCCAAGAAATTTCTCAAACTGGGCGGCAAAATCCCCCGCGGCGTTCTCATGGTCGGCTCTCCGGGGACCGGCAAAACCTTGCTCGCCAGAGCGATCGCCGGTGAAGCCGAAGCCGATTTTTACAGCATCAGCGGTTCAGACTTTGTCGAAATGTTCGTCGGTGTCGGCGCCAGCCGTGTCCGCGACATGTTCGAACAGGCCCGCAAAAACACCCCCTGCCTGGTCTTCATTGATGAAATCGACGCCGTGGGCCGCAGCCGTGGTATCGGCCTGGGCGGCGGCAACGATGAAAGAGAGCAGACCCTCAATGCGCTCCTCGTGGAAATGGATGGCTTTGAAGCACAAGAGGGCGTCATCATCATTGCGGCCACCAACCGCCCCGATGTCCTGGATCCTGCCCTGCTGCGTCCGGGCCGCTTCGACCGCCAGGTCGTTGTCAATCTGCCCGATATTAAAGGCCGCGAAGCCATTTTGAAGGTCCATTCCGCTCGGGTTAAACTGGCTAAAGAGGCTAATTTGAACACCATCGCGCGCGGCACCCCCGGCTACTCCGGTGCCGAGCTCGCCAATCTCCTCAACGAAGCCGCTCTCATGGCCGCCCGCGCCAATAAGAAAGAGATCGATATGTCCGACCTGGAAGAGGCTCGCGACAAAGTCCGCTGGGGCGGTGAGCGCCGCAGTCTGGCTTTGACCGAAGAGGAAAAACAGATCACCGCCTGGCACGAATCCGGCCACGCACTCCTGAACGTCCTCCTGCCGCACATGGACCCTCTCCATAAGGTCACCATTATCCCCCGCGGTCAGGCTCTGGGCGCCACCATGTCTCTGCCCAAGGAAGACATCCGCAACCGGACCCGCAACCAGATGCTTGATATGATCGCCATGGCCATGGCTGGCCGCATCGCCGAAAAACTCATCACCAACGACATCTCCACCGGAGCCGCCGGCGACATCAAAATGGCCACTCAGCTCGCCCGCAACATGGTCTGCCATTGGGGCATGAGCGATAAACTCGGCGCCGTACTCTATGGCGAGGACAACGAATACGTGCTCCTGGGCCGCGACATGGTTCGTGGCAAAGAATACAGCAACGAAACCGCCCGCATCATTGATGAGGAGGTCCATAGAATCATCCGCGAAGCCTATCAGATGGCCGAAGATTTGATCCTGAAAAACCGCGATAAAGTCCAGCTCATCGCGGAAACTCTCCTGGAAAACGAAAGCCTCTCCGGCGAAGAGGTAATATCCCTCATCAAGACGGGCAAGCTTCCGCCTCCGCCCGAGCCTCCTCAGGTGGCCCCAAAGCCCGCTGAAAAAGCCCCGGAAGCCATCAGCCTCGCCAATCTACCCCAGGAGGAACCTCCTCCGGCACCCGCAACGGCTTGATTTAAACCGGAATTGCTGCGTTGATTACCAAAACCATATAGCCCGACCATGAAGCTCCTAAAGTTTTACCCCATAACCCTTGCTCTGGCCGTTCTTCTCCTCTTTGCCCCCGCGCAAAGTACGGCTCAGTCCGGCCCTTCTCCGGTGAAGGCCGAGGTCTTGAACGGAATAGACGTCTTGAAAAAGGATGCTTTTGCATCGCTTCAAGGTAAAAAAATCGGGCTCCTCACCAATCAGACCGGCCGCGACAAGGAAGGCAATTCCACCATTGACCTCCTCTTCAACGCCCCCGGAGTCGAACTCAAGGTTCTCTTTGCTCCCGAGCACGGCATCCGCGGCGATAAAGATCAAGCCGTCATCGAAGACGGCAAAGACGCCAAAACCGGCCTCCCCATCTACAGCCTCTACGGCAAAAACCGCAAGCCTTCCCCGGAGCAATTAGCCGGCCTTGATGCCTTGGTTTTTGATATACAGGATATCGGTTGCCGCTTTTACACCTACATCTCCAGCATGTCCCACGCCATGCAGGCTGCCGCGGAGGCCAACATCGAATTCATCGTCCTGGACCGCATCAACCCCATTAACGGTCGCGACGTCGAAGGCCCCGTCCAGATTGATAAATCCACCTTTGTCGGCATCCACCCCATCGCCTTGCGCCACGGTATGACCATCGGCGAATTGGCCCTCATGTTCAATCAGGAGTGCGGGTATCATGCGCGCCTCACCGTCGTAGAAATCCAAGGCTGGAAGCGCAAAATGTGGCAGGACCAGACCGATATCCCCTGGGTCAACACCTCGCCCAATATGCGCAGCCTCTGGGAAGCCACGCTCTACCCCGGCATCGGCCTCCTGGAGTTTACCCCCATTGCCACAGGCCGCGGCACCACCATCCCCTTTGAACTCCTGGGCGCTCCCTATATCAAGAGTGAAAAGTTAGCCGCTCGCCTCAGCCAATACGGAGTAAAAAATATCGATTTCACGCCCTTTACCTTCACCCCGACCGAGCGCCAGTTTGCAAACGAGCCCTGCAACGGTTTGCGCTTCAACGTTCTCAACCGCGATAAACTCCGCATCATGGATGTCGGCATCGCTCTGGCGCAAATTCTCCATCAGGATTACCCCGATGCTTATTCCCTGAAGAACCTGAACACCCTTTTGCTGCACACTCCCACCATGGAGGCTATTCGCCGCGGCGACTCCCTGAGCCAAATTCACTCCCTCTGGGCACCGGAGCTTAAAGACTTTAAGAAACGCCGCGCCGCTTACCTCCTTTACAGATAAATCGACCAGGAATGGGAATCTCCCCCAAGCAATTCAGCCAAATGCAGAAACGGCTCGATTCAGCCGGTTCCGGCTCCGAAATCGCCTTGGGCCTCAATAAAACTCACTCCGTCCTCCTCGGGATCGATCCCTCGCTCAGGGGAACCGGCTATGGCATCATCCGTGTCGGCCCCCGTCGCGATCAACCCACGCTCCTGGAGTGCGGCACCATCAAGTGCCCTCCGGGGCTCCTGCATTCGCACTGCTTTCTCCAAATCGGGACCACCCTCCGCCGCGCCATCGAAAAGCACCAACCCACCGTCTGCGTTGTCGAAGGCCTCTTTTACGTCCATAACCTCAAAACCGCCATCGTGATGGGTGAAGCCCGCGGCGCTGCTCTTCTGGTCGCTGCCGAATTTGGATTGGATATCTTCGAAATGGCACCCCGCCGTGTCAAACAGGCCATTGTCGGATACGGGGGTGCGCAGAAACTGGCCGTCGCCAAAATGATCCAGCGAATGCTCTCCCTGCAAGATTTACCCGAGCCCGACGCCGCCGACGCCCTGGCTCTGGCCCTGGCCTACCTCCAGGAATCTGGCAAACCTACCCTCTCTCCCCTGGAAAAAATATAAGAGCCTCCCGCAAACCGCGGAGGGCTACCCTTCAACCAGCTTTTTGATTCCTCTCACAAGGTTGTTAAAACTCGTCGACCTGCTGCTGCCATCAATCTTGAGGAAGGGGGCGATACTCCGTGAACCTGAAATTTTACTGTATTGGTTCTTGGTCAGCTTTTTTAATTCTTCCGGCGCGTTCGCCAAATTATCCGGCACCCTGTATTTTCTGCTATTTTGTTGCTTGGATAACCCGCTTATTTGCAGACCCTGCTCCACGGCAGCCAAATCACCCAGGAAAAAACTCTCCAGCTCGTGGCATGCAATCCTCACCAGGGTACGCCCGGCCTTGTCAGTCTCATCAATAATATTCCTCAGTCCGTTTTTTGCAGCAACACAGTCGGTGCTGTCCTGATCCATCAACACGAGGAAAACGTCCTCGTTCCCTTGCCAATGCTGAATACGACGCTGCAGCTTATCCGCGAGATCGCGCTTGCCTTCAAATGCAATCGTCCTGAAGAAGACCTCTTGAGGAAGGATTTTTGGAAGAATAACCTTCAGAACTTCTTCTGCCGATCTCTCTTCGAGTAAACAAACCAGTTTCATTACGGATTTGCTCTACCAAATAAACCTTCTTTCCAGAGAGACCCCATTTTATCCCCATTCTTCATGTATTCGACGATCTGTTCATCGTCTTTGGCCCGCTTGACCATGGAGTAACCCTGCTCCTTCTCCAGCCAAAATACTTCATCCACTTGGGCCGCGTTCAGAAAATCGGGAGAATGAGTCGAAACGAAGACCTGACCGCCTCTCCTGGCATAATCTCTGAACTCCTCCGCAAGTTCCTCAAGCAGCGTCGGGTATAACTGGTTTTCCGGCTCTTCAATACAAAGAAAAGGATGCGGCTTGGGGTCGTGTAGAAGAACGAGATAGGCAAACATCTTTATCGTCCCATCAGAAACGAATTTATCTATAAAAGGATCCTTGAATGCCCCGTCACTGAATTTTAACAGCAGCCTCCCGTCAGGCGTAACCTCAGTATTGATACTGTCGACGCCCGGAACCCGTTGGCGCATCTTGTCCAGTATTTTTTTGAAAATTTCAGGGTATTCATCATGCAGCGTTCTGGCCACCAGTTGCAGATTGTCGCCCGTAGTGGATAGATGGTTGGTTTCTCCCGTAGCCTCTTTACTTCCCCGCGCCATGCTGATATGGAAATCCGATACATGCCAGTTCTCAATAAGATTCCTGAGTGCCGCCGCAGTCTTGAAACGTTGGAACTGCCCTAATCCTTTGATAGCGAGAATATCCTTTGATTCCAACGTCTGTTCTTCTTTACGTAATTCCTCATCCGTTTTATCAAAGTCTTCCTCATTGGTCACAGCCACACCCGAGCCATTTGTAAAATCAAAAAAGCGAAAGGGAGAACCATATTGACCACGCTTGAAGCACAAAATCTCGTGTTTTACGCATACTTTCGATTCCACAACACCAATCTCCAGCGCATAAGTAACCAGGCGTTCTTTCCCGTTAATAGGCATTCTACACTGTATTTCAATAGAGATGCTCTCATTCTGAGCTCCCCGGGAAACCACTTCCTGAAAACCTCCTCTGCCCCGCAGCGCAGTAGATACATTGTAAGTAAGGCAATCCTTGAGAAATCCAAAGACATCAAAAAGCGTACTTTTCCCCGAACCATTTGCGCCGACAAGGATACAAAGACGGGGAATGTCCACCAATTCTACATCCTTGTAGACCTTAAAATTGCGCAATCGAATGGATTCTATTTGCATAATCACAAAATTAATAATGACCGATGAACCAGCACAAGCCCTATGTAACATTTTTTTGCACCTCATTCAATCTTTCTCTTGCCGGAAGATTTCAGACTTTCCCGGACGACCCATTGTCTCTCCACGCACGAATTCAGCCATTGACTCTACTTTCCTTCTCATTTAGAATCTCGCCGTTTAACTGTGTATAGCTTCTATACAGTTGTTTTTAAAGAAAATGAATAACAATTCAAAAGGCGGCCGTTTTCAGCCGTATATCTCCCCGCAGATGCGAGTGAGGGAGTTGGGTATTGTCCCCATCGTACTGGGGGCTCTGTTGGGTATGGTTTTTGGCGCATCCTCTCTCTACCTGGTCCTCAAAGTAGGCATCACGGTCAGCGCCTCTATCCCGGTCGCCGTCATTTCTATCACGATCTTCAAGCTCCTTTCCAAAATTGGCCTCCGCAATGCCACCATCCTGGAAAACAACATTGTCCAGACAGGCGGTTCGGCCGGTGAATCCATCGCTTTTGGTGTCGGCGTCACGATGCCAGCCATCATGCTTCTGGGCTTTGAGCTCGAGCTGGGCCGCATCATGGTCGTAGCCACTCTGGGCGCCTGCCTGGGCATTCTCATGATGATCCCCTTGCGCCGAGCCCTCATTGTGGAGCAGCACGGAGTCTTAAAATACCCCGAGGGAACCGCCTGTGCAGAAGTCCTGAAAGCAGGCGATGCTGGCCAAAGCAGACAGCAAGCCCAGGATCAACAACGCCCCGGACGCTT
>Ga0265294_10000294_pt1 | contig 65902 bp, 69 predicted proteins | sample MunlanPumphouse3_FD_192504 | JGI IMG/M metagenome (GOLD analysis project Ga0265294, IMG submission 192504) | Groundwater microbial communities from a municipal landfill in Southern Ontario, Canada - Pumphouse #3 | ecosystem: Environmental > Aquatic > Deep subsurface > Groundwater | place... | reverse complement strand
AGTGATGTGTTTGATTTTCTTCTTTTTATGGACAAGAGCTTCTTGGCCACATATACGACCCGATCAGTTGATGTGGTTGTGCTGGAAAATTTTAATGCCATTAGCCATAATTAATATTTTAATTACTGGCTTTGTCATGATGTTTTAGGAGATATAATGAACTTAGAAAATTTTAAAAATAGAAACACAGGAACTCAAGAGTACCTACTTGTGCAAGAAGATGATTCTCCTAAAACAGGTTGGGACGAATTTAAGCAAGTGGTTAAGCGTTCTGTTAAAACAGAGTTGTTTGGCGGGCTTAAAATTACACTCAAAATTATGAAAGAAGCATTGTTTAACGACAATATGCACACCGTTCATTACCCTGCTGAAAAGCTTCCTATTAGTCCACGATACAGAGCCGTTCATAAACTATTAGGACTTTTAGAGTCTGGTGAAAACAGATGTATAGGGTGTGGATTATGCGAAAAAATTTGTATTGCTAAGTGTATTCGAATGGAAACAAGAATCGATGAAAATTCACGAAAAGAGGTTTTAGAATATTCTATTAACTTAGGTCGTTGTATTTTTTGTGGTTATTGTGCAGATGTTTGTCCTGAACTTGCCATTGTTCACGGAGGAAGATATGAAAATGCCAGTGAACAACGCGCGCATTTTGGTTTAAAAGAGGATTTTTTAACGCCATTGGACAAGCTTTCAATGCAAGAAGAATATCCTGGATTTGGTGCAATTTCTCCTAATGCTGACGAGAGATTGAAAAAAACACCACTTGCGTATTAAAGGAGCTTTATGTTTGAAATAGTTGCATTTTATCTGTTCGCATTCTTAACAATAGGAATGTTTAGTATAACCGTAATGACCAACAATGCTCTGTACGCATTAAGTTCATTGGCTGCTGGTATGATATTTATTTCAGCCTTTTTCTTTTTGCTCAATGCCGACTTTTTAGGAGTGGTTCAAATCGTTGTTTACACAGGTGCTGTTATGGCTCTTTACGCGTTTGGAATGATGTTTTTTGATTCAATGGCAGAGGTGGAAGAAAAAATTGCTAATCCACGATTGAAATTTTTTCTTTCAGGAATGATTGCTCTGCTTGTGGTAGTTATTTTTGCTGCTCCTATTATTGGACAAAATGCGTTAACTGAACTTTATCCTATTCATGCAGAGTATGGAAACGTTCAAGATGTTGGATTGGTTCTGTTTACAAAATATATTGTACCTTTTGAAGTGGCTGCTGTAATGTTACTTGTGGCTATGATTGGCGGTATTATGTTAGCAGGAAAGAAAATGGACACCAATTTAACGCTTTTAAGCGAAGAAGCTATTGATGCTTTAGAAAACGCATGTGATACAAAGGAGAAAAAATGACATTGGCTTTAAATGATTATTTGATTCTTTCAACTCTAATTTTTGCCATAGGTTTAGTGGGAGTCATCCGAAGAAAGAACTTGCTGATGCTTTTTTTCTCAACTGAAATTATGCTCAATGCCGTCAATATTGGGCTTGCTGCTATTTCAAAGTTTCATGGAGATTTAACGGGGCAAATGTTTGCCTTTTTTATAATTGCCATAGCTGCTAGTGAAGTTGCGGTTGGGCTTGGATTGTTGATTCTTTTATATAAAAGAAAAGGTTCAATCAACCTTGATTCAATTGTAAGTATGAAAGGCTAATAATGGAAAAATATTTATACATAGCACTTTTTGCACCACTTATAGGTTCACTTATTGCAGGACTTTTTGCCAATACCCCTAAAAAACTCTTTACAGGAGTTATTACATCTGTTCTTTTAGGCGTATCAATGATTGCATCACTGAATCTTCTTTTTCACATTTTTACAACAGGAGAGAGTGTTCACGTGCGAATGCTCGATTGGATAGTTATTGGAAATGTGGATATTCCTTTTGGTTTTGTAGTAGATGCGGTTAGTGCAACTATGATGTGTGTGGTAACGATTGTTTCTACGATGGTACACATTCACTCTATTGGATATATGGACCACGATAAAAGTTTTAACCGATTTTTTGCCTACTTAAGTGCATTTGTTTTCTCAATGATGATTTTAATTATGTCAGATAACTTTGCAGGATTGTTTATTGGTTGGGAAGGCGTAGGACTATGTTCATGGCTTTTAATTGGGTTTTGGTACCATAAAGAAGATGTTCCTAAAAGCAGCGATGTGTATAACTCACCTTACTCAACACTTTCTCCTTACTCATCAGTATCACCTGGTTTTGCTGCAAATGAAGCGTTTATTATGAACCGAGTTGCAGACTTAGGAATGTTAATTGGTATTTTCTTTATCTATTGGAATATAGGTTCGCTTCAATACGATGTTGTTTTTGCTAATATTGGCGACTTGTCACACGGATTAATTATAACCATTGCAGTGTTCTTATTCATAGGAGCCATGGGAAAATCGGCACAATTTCCGTTTAACCAATGGTTGGCAAACGCAATGGAGGGACCAACTCCCGTTTCAGCACTAATACACGCAGCAACTATGGTAACAGCAGGGGTTTATTTACTGATTCGTGCCAATGAAATTTTTACAGTAGTCCCTGAAGTGGGTTATTTTATTGCATCACTTGGAGCTTTTGTAGCTATTTTTGCAGCTTCTCAAGCGTTAGTTGCTACTAATATTAAAAAAATCATTGCCTTTTCAACGCTTTCACAACTGGGCTATATGTTTGTAGCAGCAGGGTTAGGTGCATATTGGGTCGCACTGTTTCACCTAGCTACTCACGCATTTTTTAAATCGGTTCTGTTTTTAGGAGCAGGAAATGTAATGCATGCTACGAACAATGAAATTAATATTAAAAATATGGGTGGGCTTCATAAGCATATGAAATCTACTTCAATTATTATGACCATTGCTTCAGTTGCACTTGCAGGAATTTTCCCACTATCTGGGTTTTTCTCAAAAGATCTTATCTTAGAAGTGGCATTTGGACATCATGCGTATATTATTTGGGGAGTTTTATGGATAACTGCAGGTTTAACTGCATTTTACTCATTTAGACTAATTATGTATGTATTTCACGGAGAAGAGAACTTCAAAAAATTTGGTTATCACCCACACGAAACCTATCCATTTGTAATTGCTGCGATGACACCATTGGCTGTTTTAGCAATTATTGCAGGCTGGTTTCAAGCACCGTTTGTAGAGATGATTACAAAAGTATTACCAGAGCTTGAAATTCATGTTTCAAATACAGCTCTTTACACACTTATTGCAGTTACAACAGCTATTGCACTAGGTGGCATTGCTTTTGCGGTATTTAAACATAAAAAAGATGGTACATATTTTAGCCAAGCGTTACAAAATGGGTTTTTATATAAACTGCTTGCAAATCAGTACTATATGCCTCACTTTTTAGAAAATGTAATTCATAAACCCTATTTGGCAATGAGCCAATTTGCATGGAAAGAGATAGATTTAAAAGTGGTTGATACAACAGTAGATGGGATTGCTAAAATGGTCTACAAAACAGGAGAAGAGAGCAGACCTATTCAGTCTGGAAATTTATCAAAAGCACTTACGCTAATGGTTATTGGGTTAACTGTACTATTAGTTGTGGGTATCTTTTTTGGTTTAGCGAAGTAAGGGGAATAAATGGAATACATTTTATCGATTTTAATATTTTTTCCAGCCGTTGCAGCACTTATTGGGTTTTTAGTACATAAAGACTCAATTAGAGCCTATGCAATTACTGTGAGTGCAATTGAATTTCTTTTAAGCATTGGCTTATGGATACTCTTTGATAACGACAATGCAGGAATGCAATTTATGGAGATGTTGCCAATTATTCCTTCGTACGGAATTAATTATTTAGTAGCAGTTGATGGTATATCTCTGTTTTTGGTCATACTAACAACATTTATGACTATGATTTCTTTAATTGGGTTAACAGAAAAAAGAGACTTAAAAAACTTAGTTATTTCAGTTCTATTTTTAGAAATGACAATGGTTGCAGTTTTTTTATGCATGAATGCCATTGTGTTTTACCTATTTTGGGAACTTTCACTTGTTCCAATGCTTTATATCATTGGAGCATGGGGTGGAAATTTAAGAATTTATGCTTCAATAAAATTCTTTTTATACACCTTTACAGGATCACTAGTAATGCTAGTAGGTATGCTTTTCTTAGGATATGTTTACTTTCAAACAACAGGAAACTGGAGCTTTAGCCTTTTAGATTGGAATATGTTAATCTTGCCTTTTAATCTTCAAACATGGCTCTTTGTAGCGTTCTTTTTAGGATTTGCTATTAAAGTTCCAATGGTTCCTTTTCATACGTGGTTACCATACGCTCACGGACAAGCACCAACCATTGGGTCAGTAATATTAGCAGCTGTACTACTTAAAATGGGAACATATGGATTTATTCGGTTTTCCTTGCCACTGTTTCCAGATGCCACGGTTTACTTTGTAATTCCTATGGCCATTTTAGCGCTTATTGCTATTATTTACACCGCCATGGTGGCATATGCACAAGAAGATATGAAACAAGTAATTGCGTATTCTTCAGTTTCGCATATGGGAGTTATTATTTTAGGAACTTTTGCTTTAAATGTAGAAGGAATTGGTGGGTCAATCTTTTTAATGATTTCACACGGGATTGTTTCAGGCGCACTGTTTATGTTAGTAGGAGTTTTATATGACAGAAGACATACTAAACTCATTGCAGATTTTGGCGGATTAGCCAAAGTCATGCCAAACTACGCCACTATTTTTGCAGTAATGCTTATGGCTTCAGTTGGACTTCCTTTAACTATTGGGTTTGTTGGTGAATTTTTATCACTCTTAGGATTTTTCAAGACATCCCCTTTATTAACGCTTCTTGCAGGATTAACAATTATTTTAGGGGCTGTGTATATGTTAGTAATGTATAAAAAAGTATTTTTTGGACCATTAAATAACCCTAAAAATGAGAAACTTATAGATGTAAAAGGGCGAGAACTTGTAGCTCTTATTCCGTTGGTTGCTTTAGTAGTAATTTTGGGGATTTTCCCAAAACCAATTTTAGAACCTGTCAATAAGTCGGTTACGCAGTTGGTTGAAATTATGCAACTAAAAGCGGTCAATGAAACAACTAAAGCTAAACTCTTAAACGTTAACAGCATTGGGGAGGTGAAATAATGATACCGCCAATTAATATTGACTTAGAAAGTCTAAACTTTATATCGATTGTTCCAATGCTAATTGCTATCTTTGGAGCATTGACTATTTTATGTATTGATCTGTTTACTAAAAAACTAGATAAATCGTTTTATATTATGATTGCCATTTTATTTTTGGTGATAGATTTTGGTGTTTTATACGGATACAACGGTGCCACAAGAGGGTTTTTTGACCTCTTATTAATTGATGGAATTTCGCTTTTATCGCAGTTTATTATTATTGGGGCAACTATTTTGTTTTTATTGTTGTCGTTAAATAAACTTAGATTTCACGATACCTCATATCCTGAATACTACGCCTTATACCTATTTATGGTAGCTGGTTTTCAGTTTATGGTGAGTTCAGATTCACTTATTTTAATCTTTGTAGGACTAGAAACGGCTTCAATGGCACTGTATGTAATGATTGCTTTACACAATAAAGATAAATCACTTGAAGCTGCCATTAAATATTTTACTATGGGAGCATTAGCAACGGCATTTTTTGCCTTTGGTTCAATGATTTTTTATGCCTTAACAGGAAGCGTAGAGTTAGGAGTTATTTCTGAAGTCTTAACAGAATCAGGGTTTGATAACTATCCTATCATTCTTGTAGGGGTAGTTTTTATGATTGCAGCGTTAGGGTTTAAGATTTCTCTTTTTCCTTTTCATACGTGGGTTGCCGATGTTTACGAAGGCTCAACCGCTTCACTAGCTGGGTTTATGTCAGTAGTTCCAAAAATTGCAGCGTTTGTTGTAGCGTTAAGATTTTTCACTATTTTCATTACTTCCGAAGATACCGTGGTTCAACTAATGCTATACGGTATTGCTGTGTTAACAATGACGATACCTAATATTATTGCATTGCTGCAAACGGATATTAAACGAATGTTGGCATTCTCTTCTATTTCACACGCAGGGTTTGTGATGGTAGCAATTTTATTAGGAACTACTCAAGGAACAACTGCACTTTTCTTATATTGGATTTTGTTTTTAGTAACAAACTTAGGTGGGTTTGCAATGTTGTGGATGAACAGAACGAAAGAAGAAGGTTCTTTTAGCAGTGATCATGAGTTAGTGAAATATTCAGGACTTATTAAAACATCACCCATAGCTGCTTCAATGATGGGGTTATTTTTACTCTCCCTTGCAGGGGTTCCTCCGTTTGCACTTTTTTGGGGTAAGATGTATTTAATCAGCAGTGCTGTAAATGCTGGGTTTATTGTATTGGCATTAATTATGGCACTTAACTCTGCTATTGCTGCATACTATTACTTAAAACCTATTGTGTATATGTTCTTAAAAGAACCACTAGAAGAAGGAAAAGTAAGCTATTTAAGCAATGCTACAACACCTATTAAAGCTGTTATTGGCTTTTGTGCAGTTGCTATGATTATCTCTATTTTCTTAATTGAACCTCTTTTGGAGATTATCTCATACTATGTACAAATCTCAGGCTACTAAAAGACCACTTTTAAAGTGGCTTTTAGCCTTTTTGTGATTTTATAAGAAATATAATATTTTTTGATAAAATAAAGTTTATGAAAGAACAAAACAATAATCCAACAAACGAACAAACAAGCACTATAAAAAGGTTCTCTTTTTCTTCAATATTAGTCGTATTAGCTGTTTTATTGCTAATTTTTTTTATAGTTACTGAACAAAAAACGTTTATAGAAAAAATAGAACGTGAAAAACTAATTAAAGAAGAAGCACTAAAAGAAGAAAAATATAAAAAAGAGCTAATTGAAAGCATGGGTGTTTCCGAAAAGAAAACCAATTTTTTAAAAAGTATAGTTCCCTCTTTAGATGAAGTCTATGAAGAGGAGATACGCTATTTTAATGACATCAAAACATTAGTTAAAGAAAACCCCGATAACACTATTTTAGAAAACCTTCGTGAAGAGTACAAAGCAAAAGATAATTTAGAGTTGCTAATGGCACTTAAACCTCACCCAAAGTCAATTACATTAGCACAAGCTGCCATGGAGAGTGCGTGGGGAGAATCACGCTTTTTTAAAGAAGCCAATAACCTTTTTGGAGTGTGGTCGTATAATAAAAAAGAGCCTAGGATTGCCGCTTCTTCTTTACGAGGTGAAAAAACCATTTGGCTAAAAAAATATGCGTCTGTTAAAGATGCTATTAAAGATTACTATAAAATGCTTTCAAGAAGTTGGGCATTTAAAGAGTTTCGAGCGTTAAATTATGAAAAAAAGAATCAAAACCCCTATTTATTAGTAAAAAAACTTCAGAAATATTCAGAAAAAAGAGAAGTGTATACCAAAGAACTCTCTTCTATGATTAACTATAATAAATTTACAATATTTGATGAAGTCTATTATGAAAGACCTAAAACAGCTGCTCCAAAAAAAGAGTTTCTTTTAGAGCAAGATATATATGTTCAAGATGACACGCCAAAAATTATTCAAACGCAAGAGTTGGAAATAGAAAATCAAGAGAACTTAAAAAATATAAACAATTTAGAAATTACAGAAAAGAAGGAAGAAAATTGAGAACTATAAGTGTAGCCCATTCACCCGATGCCGATGATATTTTTATGTATTATGCCATTAAGTTTGGCTGGGTAAATCCCAATGAAGCCAAATTTGAGAACATTGCAGCAGATATTGAAACGCTTAATCAAGCTACTATAAAAGGGGAGTACGATATTTGTGCTATTTCATTTGCGCTGTACCCTTTTGTTAAAGAGGATTACGCTTTGCTTAAAACAGCGGTAAGTTTTGGCGATGGTTATGGACCAAAATTAGTAAAGAAAAAAGGTGTTAAACTTAAGCAAAATTTTAAAGTAGCTCTTAGTGGAGAGTTTACCACCAATGCCTTATTATTTAAAATTGCTTACCCCAATGCCAGAATTACCTATATGAACTTTTTAGAAATAGAACAAGCAGTATTAGATGGGGTAGTTGATGTTGGAGTTTTAATCCATGAATCAATTTTAGCGTTTAGCGAAGAGTTAGAGGTTGAAAGAGAGCTTTGGGACATATGGCAAGAGTATGCAGGGAAAGAGCTTCCCTTGCCTTTAGGAGGTATGTGTTTAAGACGCTCAATCCCACTTCACAGTGCCATTAATTATGAGCAAACGCTAATAGATGCTGTAAAAGTAGCACATGCTAATAAAAAAGTGCTTTCAAAAATGCTAATGGAGCAAGGATTAATTCGAGTTGATGCCCCTACCTTAGATAAATATTTAGATTTATACGCTAACGATGACTCGATTGAGCTAAGTTCTTTGCAATACGATGCATTGGATAAACTCTATGAATTAGGTTATAAACACGGGTTTTATCAAAACTTAATAAAATCAAGAGATTTTTTAATTCCCAATGAGTATGTAGAAGCTCGTTCTAAATAGTACTTTGTGATAAGAAAAGGCGAATTATGAGTGAAAATTACTATAAAAGCATTGATTTTTCGAAATATACCTCTATACATATAGGTGGCGTTCATGAAGTTTTGGTGATTAATGAAATTGACGAGTATCACGATTTTCAAATCATTGGGCGAGGCAATAATCTGCTTATAAACCCAAAAACACAAACAAAATTTGCCATTTTAGGAGAAGCTTTTGACTATATCCTACAAGAAGAGAACCAACTTTTCGTAGGATGTGCCACAAGCAGTGGAAAACTCCTAACCTATACAAAAAAAAATGATATTGCCCACTTAGAATTTTTAGCCAAACTTCCTGGCAATTTAGGTGGCTTAACCAAAATGAATGCCGGATTAAAATCATGGGAAGTGTTTAATTATATTGACTGCATTAAAACTAAAAATGGCTACATAAAAAAAGAAAATATCAACTACTCCTATAGGCACACAGCCATTGAAGATATTATTTATGAAGTGGTCTTTACTGTTGAAAAAGGCTTTTCAAAAGAGCAACTTAAACTTTTCAATACCATGAGAGAGAACCAACCCCAAATGCCAAGTGCTGGAAGTTGTTTTAAAAATCCTAAAGATGACTTTGCAGGAAGGCTTATAGAAGCAGTAGGCTTAAAAGGTTACGAACTTGGAGACATGAGTTTCTCAAACGAACACGCCAACTTTTTAGTCAATAAAGGTAAAGGTACTTACGAGGAAGCTATCTATCTTATACACTTAGCTCAAAAGAGAGTCAAAGAGCAGTTTAATATTGAGCTTGAATTGGAAATTACGCTTTATTGAAAAAACAGTGATCAAGAATGATTATCTTAGGCAGTAAACTCTAATCAAAATTTTCCCATTAAGTCGTTTTAATTTAATTATGATAGAATGCACCTTCAAAATTTTAGGGGTATAATAAGGAATTTATATAGTGAAAAACTTAGTTATCGTCGAATCACCAGCAAAAGCAAAAACCATATCGAAATTTTTAGGACCTGAGTATGTGGTTATGGCATCTATGGGGCATGTTAGAGACTTGCCTAAATCAAAACTGGGATTTGACCCACAAGACAATTTCAAACCTCAATATTTAATCTCTGCAGATAAGAAAAAAGTAATTGCTGATTTAAAAAAGCACATTTCTAAAGATACAACAATCTACTTAGCGGCGGATGAGGACAGAGAGGGAGAAGCCATTGCGTGGCACTTAATTCCTGCATTAAAAATTGAAAAAAACCCTTTAAAACGAATTGTATTTCATGAGATTACTAAAAATGCTATTTTAGAAGCGTTAGCAAACCCACGAGAAGTGAACCAAGATTTAGTCGACGCTCAACAAGCAAGACGAATTTTAGACAGAGCAGTAGGGTATGAACTCTCTCCCTTACTTTGGAAAAAAGTACGATATGGTCTAAGTGCTGGTCGTGTTCAAAGTGTTGCTGTTAAAATTATAGTTGACAGAGAAAATGAGATACGAGCTTTTATTCCTGAAGAGTTTTGGAAAATAAAAAGTGATTTTATTAACCCTGAACTTAAAGCTGAATTGGCAAAAATCAATGGAAAAGTTAAAAAAATTGCCAATGAAGAAGAAGCACTCGCTCTTGAAGCTTCTATTAATGCAGGCAATTTTGTATTAGCAGAAATTGAAGAAAAAGAGAGTAACCGTAGCCCTGCCGCTCCTTTTACTACATCAACCTTGCAACAAGAAGCCAGTAGAAAATTAGGCTATTCTGTAAAACAAACAATGATTGTTGCGCAACAACTCTATGAAGGGAATGTAGGAAATATTCCTAACCATTCAGGCGGGTTAATTACGTATATGAGAACGGATTCATTAAATCTTTCAACTATTGCAACAAGTGCTGCTAAAGAAGTGATTGAAGAAGAGTATGGAAAAGAGTATGCATTAAGCAAACCACGATTTTATAAAAGTAAAGCCAAAGGGGCACAAGAAGCGCACGAAGCGATTCGTCCTGTTGACATGGCTCTTAAACCTTCACAAATTAAATCGTATGTAGAAAGCTCTCAATATAGATTGTATTCACTTATTTGGAAACGAACTATTGCTACACAAATGGCAACGGCAAAAATTGCTAATACTACGTATAAAATTGCAGCAGGCAAAAATAAAGAGTTGGAATTTCAAGCCAAGGGTCAAAGAATTATTTTTGCAGGATTTATGAAAGCCTACACCGAAGGAAGTGATAATCCTGAAAATGCACTTGATAGCAGTGAAAAAATCTTACCCAATATTGAAGAGGGAACGGTTTTAGAGCTTGAGCATTTGGAGTGTGAGCAAAACTTTACTAAACCACCTGCTAGATATACAGAAGCATCATTGGTTAAAAAGTTAGAGTCTGAAGGCATAGGGCGACCATCGACCTATGCACCTACTATTTCGACTATTCAAGCAAGAGAGTATGTAGTTGGCACAGAAGATAAAAGGTTAGCTCCTACACCAACAGGTGAGGTTGTTAACAGCTTTTTAACTGACCACTTTCCAGAAATTGTTGATTTGGGATTTACCGCGCGAATAGAAGAAGAGTTTGATGAAATTGCTGAAGGAAAAATTGCGTGGGAAGAGGTTTTAAAACGATTTTACAGCGGATTTAAAAAAAGTATTGATGAAAAAGAAGAGAGTATTGAAAGAAGTGATTATGCTCAAATACGAGAAGTAGGAATTGACCCAAAATCTGGCAAACCAGTAAGTGCAAGAGTTGGGCGGTTTGGTCCTTATGTGCAAATTGGCACTAAAGAAGATGAAGAGAAACCAAAATTTGTAGCTATTCCTAAAGAGTTAAATATGGATACTATTACTCTTGACCAAGCACTATTTTTGTTTACTTTACCAAGAGTAGTGGGTTTAAACAGTGAAGCAGAAGAGGTCAAAGCCAATATTGGAAGATTTGGTCCTTACTTACAAGTTAAAACTAAGTTCTATTCATTAAAAACAGATGACCCTTACACTATTGAACTTCCTCGTGCTTTAGAGGTCATTGTGCAATTGGATGAAGCAAAAGCAAAAGCGACTATTAAAGAGTTTGAAAAAGAGAAAATTCAAGTTTTAATTGGACAATATGGACCATATGTCAAACAAGGGCGAAAAAACTACAAAATTCCTAAAGGAGTTGAAGCGGAAAGCTTAACGCTTGAACAGTGTTTAGAAATTATTGAAAAAGATGCTAAAAATCCAAAAAGATCAGCAGGAAGAAAAACAGCAACTAAAACTGTAAAGAAAGCTGCAGCACCTAAAAAAACAACACCTAAAAGTACATCTAAAACTGCCACAAAAACTGCCACAAAGAGTGCAGCTAGTAAAAAATAGATGAAAATAGGAATTTTATCGGACAGCCATTTAAAAATTCAATATACACAAGAGTGTATTGAATTTTTAAAATCTCTTGAAGCTCAATATCTCATTCACGCAGGTGATCTTTGCCATGAAGATAATTTAAAAGCATTAAAGAACTCTTCTTTGCCTTATGTGGCTGTTTTTGGAAACAATGACAACCACTTATTATCTTACTCCCAAACCTATAATATTTATAAAGAGCCCTATTATTTTAAAATAAAAGAGGTGAGCTTCAAACTAATGCACTTACCTATGTATTTAAATGGCGATACTGATGTAGTTATTTTTGGGCATACTCATATTTTTGAAGCAGATTATAAAAATGAAACCTTGTTTTTAAACCCTGGAGAAATATGTGCCAGAGAGAAACCTCAAATTGAGTGCGTACTTTTGGAAATAACGCCAAAAGAGTATATAATACAGTACTATTTTAAAAACATAAATGATAAAAGTTTTACTAAAAAAGAGATACGATATGAAAGAAAATAAAAAAATATATTTTTGTGCCATTTGCAATATTGAGAGTGGTACTTGCAATGAAGATTGTAAGTTTTGTACCCAAAGTGTTCGTTATAAAGCAGATATACAAAGATACAAACGAAAAGAGATTGAGCAAATAGTAAGTGAAGCTAAACGAGCAAAAGCTAATAAAGCCGTAGGATTTTGTTTAGTAACAGCAGGAAAAGGGCTTGATGACAAACGATTAGAATTTGTGTGTGAAGCAGCAAGGGCTGTTAAAAAAGAGAAGTTAGATTTAAAACTAATAGCTTGTAATGGAACAGCAACATTAAAACAACTTATTGCTTTAAAAGAAGCAGGTGTTGATAATTATAACCACAACCTTGAGACTTCACGCAACTTTTACAGCCAAATTTGTACCACCCATGATTGGGACGAACGCTATCAAACGCTTTTAAATGCCAAAGAAGCTGGGCTTAAATTGGTGTGTGGCGGTATTTTTGGTTTAGGAGAGACACAAGAAGACAGAGTCTCAATGCTAGAAGCCATTGCCTCACTTGACCCTATGACAGTACCCATTAACTTTTTCCACCCCAATGAGGCGTTGCCGCTTGTTAAAAACTCTATTAACAAAGAAGAAGCGTTTAAGCTTATAGAACTAGCCCGTGAAATGATTCCAAATGCGCATAAGATTATGATAGCAGGTGGACGAGGCGCTATGTTTGGAGAAGAGGAATACGATGTTTTCAAACACGGAGCAAACTCAATTGTTATTGGGGATTATTTAACAACTACGGGTAAAACTCCAGAAGATGAAATTCAAGCTATTGTAGATGCAGGATATGAAATTGCCCAAGAGTGCGATAGGAAATGAATAATTAATAGTGAATAATGAATAATTCACTATTCACTAATTTATTTAAGTCCAGACTCTTCGAAAACTATGGTAACTACGTCATCATTGTAGGTAACTTTGTAATCTTTTGGACTAGCTGGAAGTTGTATGGCTACTCTGAAGAATTTTTCTTCTTTATGGTTACCAACTACTAGTTTGGTAAAGTATTGAGAGTTTAAATCTTTTCGTATAGTATAAAAAGAGGTTGTGGCTCTAAAGTCTAGAATCATTTTATTCTCTTCGTTTAAATCAAATTTTTGAAACACTTCATATTTAGATTTTATCTCTAATTTCTTACCTTCAAAACTTACTTCAACTCCTGGAAGAATAGCAATAACGGCTTGTTTAGTGTGCATTTGATCACGTAAAGGAACATAGACTAAGTTTGCATCGGGCACTTTTGGTTTGGCTTTTTCTTTTGGCTTCACTACCACTTTTTTAGGTTCTACTTTGGGAGTTTCAACTACAACTGGAGACATTTGCTCATATTGCGATGGGTCTTTTTCTTGAAATTCTGCAGGAAAATCTTCTTCTATTTCCATCATTCTTGCAAGCTCTTCATCGTAGGTTTTTGTGGGTTCAAAAGGGTTATCTCTTGCACTTAAGTTGGGGGTTGAAATAACCAGTAAGGTTAATATTAAATAAAAAAATTTCATTCTTCAGGCTCCAAGTTTTTTAATTCAAAATACTCTTTTTGCAATCGCGCGTTTTCCAGTTGGAATCTTGTTATTTCGTTGTTCAAGTAGTTTTGTTTACTTTTTAAAGAAGAGTAAACTTCATACGAGTTCGTTCCAAATAATAAAGTTGCCACATGTAAACTCAAAAATACAGTCATTACAACTAATAAAGCAGCAATGACAGTAAATTTTTTTTTGCTCATTATTTAGAGAAAGGTTGTTTTCCTAAATATTCACTGTACGCAATTTCTGCACCAATTTCAAGTAAACGGTTGTATTTAGCAATTCTATCACTTCTTGCAGTACTTCCTGTTTTAATTTGACCACAATTAAGTGCCACAGCAAAATCTGCAATAAATGCATCTTCACTTTCACCACTTCGGTGACTCATAACACAATTATAGTTATTACGTTGTGCTAATCGAATGGTTTGCATAGTTTCACTAATAGTTCCAATTTGGTTGGGCTTAATTAAAATAGAGTTAGCAATTTTTTTAGAAATTCCTTCTGCTAAAATTGAAGCATTGGTTACAAATAAATCATCACCAACGAGTTGAATTTTTTCGCCTAAGACATCTGTTATAATTTTCCATCCGTCCCAGTCATCTTCACCTAATCCATCTTCAATTGAAACAATAGGGTATTTAGAACATAAATTGGCATAATATGCAACTAATTCTTTAGAAGTTAGCTCTTTATTCTCTGATTTTAAAACATATAAGCCTTTTTCATTTTGAAGTTCACTAGCTGCCACATCTAAAGCTATTGCAATTTGCTCACCTGCTTTATATCCAGCTTTTTCAATGGCTTTCATAATTACAATAATTGGTTCTTCATTTGATTTTAAGTTAGGTGCAAAGCCACCTTCATCGCCAACAGCGGTACTTTCACCCATTTCATCAATAATTTTTTTCAAATGTTGATAAATTTCTGAAACGGCTCGTAAACCTTCTTTGAAATCTTCAAAACCTATAGGCATAATCATATATTCTTGAAAATCAACCGAGTTATTTGCATGTTCTCCGCCGTTAATTATATTAAACATAGGAACAGGCATTGTCATAGCATTTGCCCCACCTAAATAACGGTATAAAGGAATATTAAGTGAAGCTGCAGCAGCTCGTGCTACTGCCATTGAAACACCTAAAACAGCGTTTGCACCTAAGTTTGAGTAGTTAGCAGTGCCGTCAAGACCTTTCATAATTGCATCTATTTCCGCTTGATTGTAAGGGCTAAGTCCTAAAAGTTCATCAGCAATAGTAGAGTTAACATTTTCAATCGCTTTTAAAACGCCTTTGCCCATATAACGGCTACCGCCATCTCTTAACTCTAACGCTTCTTTTTTCCCAGTACTTGCTCCACTAGGCACTATAGCACTTTGTTTTGTGCCATCACTTAGTATAACTGTTGCTCTAACAGTTGGGTTTCCTCTTGAATCTAAAACTTCATCTGCATATATATTATCAATAAATACCACTTGCATCTCCTCGTAAGAATTATATAAAAATTTAATTATTATACATAAATTTTAATTGGTAATTGCTTTTATAACGCTAAAATTGACAATTTTAACATAAAGTGTTTTTGAAATAAAAATCCTCGGGGCAAGCCCTTTCACGCTTAACGCGTAAAACTTTTAGCCATCTTGACGATGATGCTAAAAGCGAGGTATTAAACTTCACATATCCATTTTTAACTGTCCTTGATATATCTTATTATAGGCTTTACCTTGGTTCTTTACATATTTCCTTATTATTTCTTCATTTGCATATTGTCCTACTGTATTCCCATAAAATCCACTTGTCCACAACGATCCTCCCCACAACTCTTTTTTTATATCAGGGTGTCGCTTAAATATCTCTCTTGCTGTTATACTTTTTATTATTGTTACTATTTTTGTTAGGCTTAATATTGGTACACTTTGAACTAAAAAATGTACATGATCTTCATCATTACCTATTTCTATAAAATTTATCTCATATCTACAGTTTATCTCTTTACATATCTCTTTCAATGTAACATCTACTGATTCATCAAATACTTTTTTTCTATATTTTGCTGGAAACACCAAATGGTATAAAAGTAGTGTTTTATTATGACTTTTATATATATGTTCACTTTTCATGAACTCATTATATCTTTTTTCGACCCAAGGGTCGGGGTATTAACCCTGTCTTAGAATAAAGTAAGATAAAAAGAAGAAGTATTTGAAAATGTAAAGTAGAGAGTGTTTTAGAGCAAATACGGAGAATAAAGCCCAAATTATCTTTGGGCTTTATTGTTTATTCTTCAGTTTCTTCACTCTCTTCATCTTCTATGTCACCTTGAATAATGCTATCGTTAACACCTAAAGCCTCATAAATTCTTTCTTCTATCTCTTTAGCAATTTCTGGGTTGTCTTTTAAAAATACTTTAGAGTTTTCTCTTCCTTGACCTACTTTTTTATCTTTATAGCTAAACCAAGCACCAGCTTTGTCGATAATATCTAGTTTAACCCCATAGTCAATAAGTTCACCGGTTTTAGAAATACCCTCACCAAACATAATATCAAACTCTGCTTGCTTGAATGGAGGTGCAACTTTATTTTTAACCACTTTTACTTTAACTCGGTTTCCAATAGAGTTTTCACCTTGTTTAAGTGTAGCAATTCTTCGAATATCAAGCCTTATTGAGCAGTAAAATTTAAGTGCATTTCCACCTGTTGTAGTTTCAGGGCTTCCGTATCCTGTCATACCAATTTTCATACGAATTTGGTTAATAAAAATAACCGTACAGTTCATTTTACTTAAAAGCCCTGTAATTTTTCGAAGCGCCTTACTCATAAGTCGTGCGTGAACTCCCACTTGCATGTCATCCATGTCTCCATCTATTTCTACTTTTGGAGTTAACGCAGCAACCGAATCCACAACAATTAAATCAACAGCACCACTTCTTATAACTGTTTCTAAAATTTCTAAAGCTTGCTCACCATAATCAGGTTGAGAAACCAGCAAGTTGTCAATATCTACACCTAAATTTTTAGCGTAAACTGTGTCTAAAGCGTGTTCTGCATCTATAAACGCACATACACCTCCAGCTTTTTGAGCTTCTGCAATGGCATGAAGAGTAAGTGTAGTTTTTCCAGAACTCTCTGGCCCATAAATTTCTATTACTCTTCCTTTTGGAAATCCACCCACTCCTAAAGCAACGTCTAACCCTAAAGAGCCAGAACTAATGGCTTCTAAGGGATTAATAACTTTATCGCCCAGTCGAATAAGAGTTCCTTTTCCAAAGGCTTTGTCAATTTGTTTAATAGCAAGGTCAAGTGATTTTTTTTGATTTTCAGTCATGTTATTAGTCCTATTTATATATTTTATGTTCGTATTTTACCAGAATTTTTTAAATTACTAATTTGTATTACAAATTGCAATGTTTATTCTTTTTCTTGCTCTTTCTTTTGAATCTCTTCAATCTTTTCTATGGTTCGTATATGTGCATTCACTCGCTTTTTCATAGTGTGTTGCTTGATATGTTTTGAAAGAATTTTTATATACTTTTTATAATTTCGTGAATTGGTTTCAAAGGCGGCAAGCTTCTTTTGAATTTTGATAATATCATCAGGAATTGAACTTTTTTTATCCATATATTAGCCCTTTGTTGAGAAAAATGTTATTGCTATAGTATCTTAAAAATAGTATTTAAACAATATATTTGGTATTATATAAGAAATAAACTTACACAAACAAAGGTCACAGATGTTTGATAATAAAAATATACTCATAACAGGCGGAACAGGCAGTTTCGGTCGAAAATTCACACAGCTTTTACTTCAAAAATATACTCCTAACAAAATTATTATTTTTAGTCGTGATGAGTTAAAACAATATGAAATGGCACAAGAGTTTACCAATAAATGCATGCGTTTTTTCATAGGCGATGTAAGAGATGCAGATAGATTAAAGAAAGCGATGAAAGAGGTGGATTATGTGATTCACGCAGCTGCTTTGAAACACGTGCCCATTGCAGAGTACAACCCTATGGAGTGCATTAAAACCAACATTAATGGGGCTCAAAATGTAATAGATGCTGCATTAGAAAATAATGTTAAAAAAGTCATAGCTCTCTCAACCGACAAAGCTGCAAACCCTGTAAATTTATACGGCGCAACCAAATTAGTTTCCGATAAACTTTTTGTAGCAGCAAACAATTTAGTAGGAACTTCTGAAATTCAGTTTTCAGTGGTGCGTTATGGAAATGTTATAGGAAGTCGTGGTTCTGTAATACCATATTTTAAAAAACTTATAGACAGTGGCGAAACAACGCTTCCTATAACTGAGGAAAAGATGACTCGCTTTTTAATTACGCTGGAGCAAGGAGTTAATTTTGTATTAAAAAACTTTGAGCGAATGCAAGGTGGAGAGATATTTGTCCCTAAAATTCCTTCCATTAAAATTGTTGACTTAGCCTCGTTTATGGCACCAAATGCAAAGCAAGAAATTATAGGAATCCGCCCTGGGGAAAAGCTACATGAAATTATGTGCCCAGCAGATGATTCTCATTTAACCTACGAATTTGACGACCATTTTGTAATTGGCCCTACTATTACGTTTACAAGAAGACGAGCGTATGATAAAAATATTTTAGGAGAGACGGGCAAAAAAGTTCAACAAGGGTTTGAATATAACTCGGGAAATAATGATAAATGGTTAGAAAAAGAAGAGTTTTTAAAACTAGCTAAAGAGGATTAATGCAATTTATTCCTTACTCAAAACAAACCATCAGCGATGAAGACATTCAAAGTGTAGTAGAGACGTTAACTTCAGATTTTTTAACTACTGGTCCCAAAGTTAAAGAGTTTGAAGAAGCCATTGCTCAATTTTGTGGAGCAAAATATTGTGTGAGTGTTGCCAATGCCACCGCTGGGTTACATTTGAGCTCACTAATTTTATTAAAACCCAACGATAAGGTGTTAACCACTCCCAACTCTTTTTTAGCTACGTCCAATGCCATTTTGTATGCTCATGCCAAACCTATTTTTATAGATATTGCTGCTGATGGCAATATAGATTTAGACTTTTGTGAAGAGGCTTTAAAAAAAGACAGTACTATAAAAGCCTTGTATGGAGTTCATTTTGCAGGGAATTCTTTAAATCAAGATAAACTCAACCATTTAAAAACAACCTACAATATTAAAATATTAGAAGATTGCGCACACTCTATTGGAGCTTCTTTTAATGGCATTAAAGCAGGCAGTTGCGCTAACAGTGATATTTCTGTTTTTTCATTTCACCCCGTAAAAGGCTTGACCACAGGTGAGGGTGGGGCAGTTACCACCAATTGTAAACAGACCTATGAAAAGTTGATTGCTTTACGTTCACATGGAATGGTTGCTAGAAGTGATATAGCCCCTTGGATGTATGAAATGACCGAACTTGGATTTAACTACCGCCTAACCGATATTGCCTGTGCGTTAGGGCTTTCACAACTTAAACGCTTAAATAGTTTTTTATATCTAAGATGCTCAATTGCAAAACGATACGATGATTTTTTTACACACCACTCTTTAATAACTCCTTTACACCCATTTACGAATGAAAGTGCCTATCATTTATATGTGGTAAAAATCGCTTTTGAAAAACTGGCTATTTCAAAAAAAGAGTTTGTGCTTCAAATGCGAGAAAAAAATATTGGTTTACAGTATCACTATATTCCTATTAATCAACAACCTTACTATAAAAACTTAGGGTATGGGAATGAAGTAATGCCTGTTATGGATGAGTATTATAAAGACGCAATCTCTTTGCCTATTTACCCCAATTTAACGCAAGAAGAGCAGCAGTATGTCTGTAATTCAATATCGGAATTATTAATATGAGCAGAGCCGTTGCCATTATTCCTGCGCGTGGAGGAAGTAAACGAATTCCCAGAAAAAATATTAAAGAGTTCCATGGGCTTCCTTTAATTGCGTATTCTATTCAAACAGCAATAGCTTCTAACTTATTTGAAAAAGTAATTGTAAGCACCGATGATGAAGAGATTGCAAAAATCGCCAAACGCTATGGTGCGGAAGTTCCTTTTTTACGCCCAGTTGAGTTAAGCGATGACTTTACGGGTACGGGTGCCGTCATTGGTCACACGATTAACTTTTTAAAAGAGCAAGGCGACTCTTTTGATTTTGTTTGCACCATTTACGCCACCGCGCCTTTTTTACAAACAAAATATTTAAAAGAAGGGTTTGAAAAACTTAAAAACTCCAACGCCAGAAATGCTTTTTCTTGTACTTCTATGCCGTTTCCTATTCAAAGAACATTTAAAATTACAAACAATGAAAGATGTGAAATGTTTTGGCCTGAAAATTTTACAAAACGAAGCCAAGATTTAGAAGAAGCTTTTCAAGATGCCGGTCAATTTTATTGGACACATTTAAGTGTGCCTTCTAAAGAGATTACATTTGGAAAAGACTCTATTGCTATTGTGTTGCCCAGATATTTGGTGCAAGATATTGACACACCAGAAGATTGGAAACGCGCTGAAATAATGTATGAAGTTTTAAAACAAAGTGAATTGCTTTGATGCACAACTTATTAGAGTCTCAAACCATTGAATTTAAACAAATCTTCAAAGATGAGTATCTAAAAACCATTTGTGCTTTTGCCAACACCGACGGAGGAAGCTTATATATTGGTCTTAAAGACGATGGAAGTGTCGTGGATATATTGCAAGATATAAAAGTATTAACCGAAACGCTTCCAAATAAGATAAATAATAGGCTTGGAATTCTTGTTGATTTACAACAACACAAAGAAAAAAACAGCTTCTTTCTTGAGATAAAAGTACCTAAAACTTTTGCACCTATTTCTTATCATGGTAAATTTTACCAAAGAAGTGGAAGTAACACAATAGAGCTAAATGGAAGCAATCTTACAAATTTTTTGCTTAAAAAATATGGTAAAACTTGGGATGACATTTCTGAAGATAGATTTACACTAGAAGAGATAGATTTACAAACCATTGAGAAGTTCAAAAATTTAGCAAAAGATAGAGTGCCAGAGATAGAAAAAGAGACCAACCTAGAAGAACTGCTAAAAAAACTAAATCTTTACGATGGAGAGCATTTAAAAAGGGCGGCTGTTTTACTTTTTGGTAAAAATCCACAGCGTTACTATATTCAGTCACACTCAAAAGTGGGAAAATTTTTAAGTGAAACCGAGATACAAAGCAGTGATATTATAGAGGGTAATCTTATAGAACAAGTCGATAAAATCATGGATGTTTTAAGGCTTAAATATCTAAAAGCATATATTTCTTATGAAGGCATGCACAGAAGAGAAAAGTTAGAGTATCCCTATGAAGCACTACGAGAAGCAGTAATAAATGCGCTCATACATAGGGATTACACCAATACATCAAATCTACAGATAAAAGTATTTGATGATAAGCTTGTTATGTACAATGGAGCAACACTTAGCAGCGAAGTTCCAATTGAAAAATTTGCACAGCCGCACCAATCAAAACCTTTTAATCCTACTATGGCATCAGTGTTTTATAAGTGTGGATATATAGAAAACTGGGGAAGAGGTACTTTGGGCATTATAAACCAATGTACAGGATATGGATTACCAAAACCTACTTTTGAATACGAATGGACGGCTGTAGTTACAACATTTTATAAAGCCAATCATGCAAGTAGCGGTATAAATGAGGGAACAAATGAGGGAACAAATGAGGGAACAAATGAGGGAACAAATATTTTGTATAACTTCATACAAAGCAATCCAAATCAAAGAGTTTCTCAAATAGAAAAAGTTTTAAATATTCCTGCAAAAACATTAGAAAGATGGATAAAAAATTTAAGAGATGCAGGCAAAATAGAATTTAAAGGAAGCAAAAAAACAGGAGGGTATTATGTCAAATAATATGAGAATCGGAAATTTTGACTTAAGCACAGATGGCACTTATATTATTGCAGAACTTAGTGCCAATCATAACGGAAATCTTCAAATCGCACTTGAGACCATAAAAGCCGCCAAAGAGTGTGGAGCCAATGCCATAAAATTGCAAACCTATAGAGCCGATACCATAACGCTTGATTGTAAGAATGAGGACTTTATGATAGAAGGTGGCACACTTTGGGATGGTAAAAGTCTTTATGAACTCTACGAAGAAGCCTACACCCCATGGGAATGGCACGAAGAGTTGTTTTCATATGCCAGAAGTTTAGATATTGATATTTTTTCCTCTCCTTTTGATAAAAGTGCGGTCGATTTTTTGGAAAAATTAAACCCCAGTGCTTATAAAATTGCTTCATTTGAAATTACCGATTACGAGCTTGTCCGATACACCGCAAGTAAAGGTAAACCTATCATTATAAGCACAGGAATTGCAACTATTGATGAAATTCAAGAGGTAGTAGATATTTGCAAAAATGAGGGAAATGAAAATATTATTTTACTCAAATGCACCAGTTCTTACCCCGCACCTTTAGAAGAAGCCAACTTAAAAACTATTGCTAATATGAAAGAGACTTTTGGGGTAGAAGTGGGTTTTTCTGACCATACGTTAGGCATAACAGCACCTATTGTTGCAGTAACTTTAGGCGCAAAAGTAATAGAAAAACATTTTATACTTAACAAAAGTGTTGGAGGGCATGATTGTGAATTTTCTTTAGACAAAGTAGAGTTTGCCGCAATGGTTAAAGCCGTTCGTGAAGCTGAAAAATTAATAGGAAAAGTGGATTACAGCTTGAATGAAAAGCGAAAAAAACAACGACGCTTTTGTAGAAGTATTTATGTATGCAAAGATATTCAAAAAGGAGAAGTTTTTTCTTTAGAAAACTTAAAATCTGTTCGCCCTGGATATGGAATGCATCCGAAGTATTTGAATGAAATTTTAGGAAAAGAAGCACAAAAGAACTATGCTTTGGGAGACAGAGTTGAAGAATATTCTCCTTCGTTGTGATTCATCTTCCACGCTTGGGCTAGGGCATGTTAAGCGGTGTTTGCTTTTAGCACAGCGACTTAAAGAGCATGATGAATATCTTAATATCTCTTTTGCAACTCAAAATTTAGAGGGCAATATTAATTTAGAAATTTTAAAAGCAGGGTTTAATATTTACACGCTTAAAAGCAATAGTGTTGAAGAATTTAGCTCTTTAATTGAAGTGTTGCATTTAAAACTGTTGATTATTGATTCTTATGATATTGACCTAAATTTTGAAAAACAATTAAAAATTAAAAATTCAACATTTAAAATTTTAAGCTTTGATGATATGGTGCAACCCCATTGTGCAGATATTGTTTTAAATCATGGTATTCATGCAAAGAAGAAAGATTACGCTTTTATATTGAGTGAAACAACCAAACTGTTGTGTGGAAGTAAATATACGCTTTTACGAGATGAATTTTTTAAAAAATACAAAGATGAGGTGGTTCAAAATAGTGTTGCTATTATTTTAGGGGGAAACGATATTTTAAATTGTTCTTTTAAACTTACACAACTTCTTTTGCAAATCAATCCTAAGTATAAAATTACAATTATTACAAGCTGTGTAAATCCTCATTTAAATCAGCTAAAAAGCCTGAAAAACAGTGAACTTTTGGTTGATATAGAAAATATTGCCGAAACTTTAGCAACTAAAGAGCTTATTATTTGTGCCAGTGGTGGAACACTTTTTGAAGTTTTGGCACTGCGAAAAAAATTTATCAATCTTCAAGTAGCTTCCAATCAGCAAAAAGTGGTGGATTTTTTAAACCACAATAATATAAACACTACCATAGACGCACAACACTTAACACAAACCCTTTTAGAAGAAAAGTTGCAATATGTGTTTGAAAATGATCTGTATGAAAAACTCTCTTTGAAGTTTTCAAAAACAAAATTACCAAAAAAAATACTTAAAGCCATTTCATGAAGCTTCTCTTTAAAAATTATACTCACCTTACTCCTACGCAAAGTGCTTGCATTTTAGAGTTACGAAATTTAGAGTATATTCGTACAAATATGAAAAGTACCGAAATTATTGCATTGGAAAAGCACTTAGAATGGGTGCAAACACTTAAAAACGACACTTCAAAAGAGTATTTTGCCCTAATTTTAGATGAGGTAGTAGTAGGTTCTTGCTCTTGGATGAGAGAAGAAAACAACAAAGTTTCGTGGGGTATTTATTTTATTAATAGTATTAACCCTTTGGTTTCATCGTTAAGTGCGTATCTGTTTATTGAGTATTTGTTTGAGACTAAAAAAAACACTCATATTGAATCTTTTGTGCGAAAAGAAAACATATTGGCGTATAAATTTAATCAACATTTAGGGTTTTCCCTTTATAAAGAAGATGAGAGTTTTTTTTATTTGAATTTAACAAAAGAGCAATGGGTTCAAAGAGGTAATAACCGCTTTATAATCTCACTTAAAAAGTATTTGGGTAAAATAGAGTATGAATTTCAATAAGGAAAGAACAATGGCTGCAAGTGTAGAAACTATTATTATTGAGTGCTTAAAAGAGTTAAACGAAGAGCTTGAAAATCCTACTTTAGAAAACTGTACTGGCCAAACAAAAATCTTTGGTGGAAATGGAGTGTTAGATTCACTGGCGTTGGTTTCGTTTATAACCGATGTTGAAGAGCGTATTTCTGAAAGCTTTAATAAAGAGATTGTATTAGCCGATGAAAAAGCCATGAGTGCAAAAACTTCACCTTTTAGAAGTGTTGAAAGCTTAACTTTATATATAGAAAGCTTGTTGGAAAAGTAAAAGTATGATTTTAATTTAGGAGCAAAGCATGGAAATTTTAAAATTTGAAGAGTTAGAAAATAGACTTATACAGTATCAAAATGAGTATGTTTTGGTTGATAGAGATGTTGCTCAGCTTTATGGAGTAGAAACAAGAGATATAAATAAAGCTGTTTTAAATAACCCAGATAAATTTCCAAAAGGGTATCTGCGAGAACTGAATGATGAAGAAAAAAATGAACTGGTGGAAAAATTCCACCGGTTCAATACTCTTAAACATTCAACTGTAAATCCGAAAGTTTTTACTGAAAAAGGGTTGTATATGTTGGCAACTATTATTAAAAGTAAAGTTGCAACACATACTACTTTAAAGATTATAGAAACTTTTGCAAAAATAAAAGAACTTTCAAGAAATATAAATTCTATAATGAAAACAAAAGATATAGAACTTCAAAAAGAACTAGCCGCTAAATCAAATAGAATATTAGAAGAGATTATAGAGATAGAAGAAGATGTTTTAACAGATCATGAAGATGGCGAAGTAGTAGAAACCACCACAAAGTTTGAGTTTAACTTAGGCTTTGCAAAAGTGAGTAAAAGTATAAAAAAGATAAAGAGATAAGAGTGAATAAAGTCATAGTAATAACTGGAACTTCAAAGGGAATTGGAAAAGCAATTGCAAACTATTATTTGGAGCAAAACCATACTGTACTTGGATGTTCAAGGGGTGAGTGTTTCATAAATCACCCAAACTACAGACATTTTTCTTTAGAAGTAAGCAATGAAAAAGCAGTTGTAAGTATGATAAGAGCAGCAAAAAGAGAGTTTGGAAAAATTGATCTGCTTATCAATAACGCTGGAATGGCCTCCATGAATCACCTAATAACTACTTCAGTGCAAAGTGTTGAAAAACTTTTTAACACCAATTTTTTAGGCACTTTTCTTTTTATAAGAGAAGTTTCAAAAGTAATGATGAAGCACAAAAAAGGGCAAATTGTAAATTTCAGCACCATTGCAACGCCTTTAAAACTAGAGGGCGAAGCCATTTACGCAGCAAGTAAAGCAGCAGTAGAAAACCTTACACAAACGGCTTCTAAAGAGTTAGCACCTTTTAATATTACAGTTAATGCCATAGGACCAACGCCCATACAAACAGATTTAATAAAAGCTGTTCCAAAAAATAAAATAGAAGAACTTCTAAACAAGCAAACCATCAAGCGTTTTGGAACATTTGAAGATATTATAAATGTGATTGAGTTTTTTACAGATGATAAAAGCCATTTTATTACAGGGCAAATTGTCTATTTGGGGGGAGTAACACGCTAATGAATGCCTTTTTAGAAAACTTTTCCAACTTTAAAACAGTAAATGCTTTGGTTGATAATGGTACTTCATTTACCTATGAACAACTTTATGCACAAATTAAAAAAGTAAAAAAAGAGTTAGAAAAGCAAATACCTCAAAAAAGTGTGGTGGCTATTTTAGGCGATTATTCGTTTGAAACCATTGCACTGTTTTTTGCTTTATTTGAAAATAGAAATATTATTGTGCCCATTACTTCAACTGTAAAAAGTGTTCAAGATGAGTATATAAAAGAGTCTTTTTGCCAGTATGTGGTTAAATTTGAAGGTTCAACTATGCAAGTTCAACATATTGAAAATAGAAGCAACCATACTATGCTAGAAAGTTTGCAAGAAAACAATCAAGCAGGTTTAGTGCTTTTTTCAAGTGGAAGCACAGGAAAACCAAAAGCCATGATTCACAATCTTGATACGCTTCTTGATTCATACAAAAATAAACGCCCAAAAGCCATGAATATGCTGGTGTTTTTAATGTTTGACCATATTGGAGGTTTAAACACGCTCTTTAATTCTTTGAGCATGGGCGCTTGTTTGATTATTCCAAAAAACAAAGAACCTAAAACTATTTGTGAACTTATTCAAAAATACAAAATTATGGTGCTTCCAAGTAGCCCAACTTTTTTAAACCTAATATTAATTTCAGGCGAAAATAAAAACTACGATTTAAGTGCATTGCGTATGATTACTTACGGCACAGAAACCATGCCAGAATCTTTACTTAGACGCTTAAAAGAGCAGTTTCCTAAAGTTAAATTCTTGCAAACTTTTGGAACAAGTGAAACGGGCATTAGCACAACCTCTTCAAAATCTTCAGAGTCGTTATATATGAAACTCGAAGATGCCAATTGTGAATATAAAATAGTAGAAAATGAGTTGTGGCTAAGAAGTAAAACTCAAGTTTTAGGCTACTTAAACGCTTCAATGGAAAGTTTTACAAGTGACGGTTGGTTTAAAACAGGCGATTTGGTTGAAACATTAGAAGATGGGTATGTAAAAATTATAGGAAGAAGCAAAGAAGTTATAAATGTGGGTGGGCAAAAAGTGCTACCTGCAGAAGTAGAGTCTGTTCTTTTAAGTATGCCTGAGATTGCTGATTGCATGGTGTATGGTTTGAATAATGCCATTACAGGGCAAACTGTGGTGTGCGATGTTGTATTGCGTAATAGTGATGAAAACATAAAAAAGAGTATTCGTCTGTTTTGTAAAGATAAACTGGATGGCTTTAAAATTCCTACAAAAGTTAATGTGGTTGAGAAAACTAATTATAGTGACAGATTTAAGAAGATGAGAATAAAGTAAATATGAAAAAAATTTGTACGGTTGTTGTTACTTATAACAGATACGAACTTTTAAAAGAGTGTTTGGATGCATTGCTAAATCAACACTATTTTACAGATATTTTAATAGTTGATAATGCTTCAACTGATGGTACAAATAAAAAAATTATAGAAGATGGATATTTAGAATATAAAAATATTATATATGAAAGATTAGATGAAAACAGAGGTGGAGCTGGAGGTTTTCATTTTGGGGTGAAATATGCACTTGAAAATAAATATGACTATGTTTGGCTTATGGATGACGATGCAGAACCTGCATTAAATGCTTTAAAATTACTCGTAGAAAACCTTAATGATGAAAAATACAGTGCATATGCACCCAAAACTTTAATTGGAACAAAAGAAGAGAATACTCTTTCAACTTTTGGACACAGAGGAGTTTTTGACTATATCAACTGTTTGCCTTCTTTTCAAAAGTCAATAGATTTAAAAGAGTATGAAAAAAAGACCACCGAAATAGAAATGGCTTCATTTGTAGGAATTTTTATCCCAATATCTTCAATAAAAAAAATAGGACTACCAGAAAAAAGATTTTTTATTCATCATGATGACAGTGAATATAGCTTAAGGCTTGTAACTTTAGGTAAAATATTAATGATAAACGAGAGTGAAATTTATCATAAAGAAAAACGACAAGAAGAGAAATGCGAACGAAGCTTTTTATGGTTTAAAAAAAACAGAATACACTTTAATAAACTGTGGTTAAAATACTTTGGGTTAAGAAACTCTATTTTTATAGCTTTAAAGTATGGGAAAGGGCGTAGAAAATATTTTTTAGCAAGTAAACTCTATTTTGGTTTAGTAAAAGATATTGTTTTGTATGATGATAAAAAATGGGTACGACTGGTTTTTGCTTCAAACTCTTTTTTTGACGGACTTAGAGGTCATTTTGATAATGAGAAACCAACTAAAATATTAAAAGGCAAATAATGATTGACTATATAATTGTGGGTGCTGGATTAGCTGGATGTGTAATGGCTGAAAGAATTGCAAATAAACTTGATAAAAAAGTACTGATAATAGAAAAACAAAATCACATAGGTGGAAATTGTTTTGATTTTAAAGATGAAAATAATATTTTAATTCATAAATATGGACCACATTTGTTTCATACAAATAACAAAGAGGTTGTTGATTATTTATCACAATTTACTTCTTGGGATATTTATAATCATGAAGTATTATGCTTTATTGATGGTAAAAAAGTCTCTATTCCTTTTAATTTCAATACCTTATATGAAGTGTTCCCAGAAGAAAAAGCAAGAATTTTAGAAAAAAAATTATTAGAAAAGTTTGAATATAACTCTAAAATACCAATTTTAGAGCTTAAAAAAGCAGAAGATAAAGATTTGGCATTTTTGGCTGATTTTATTTATGAAAAGATATTTGTAAACTACACAGCAAAACAGTGGGGAATGAAACCAGAAGAATTAGACAGTGCGGTAACTGCTAGAGTTCCTATTTTTATAGGAAAAGATAATAGATATTTTAATGATAAATATCAAATGCTTCCAAAAAATGGCTATACAAAAATGATAGAAAAAATGTTAAATCATAAAAATATAAAAATTATGACCAATACAGATTTTAAAGAAGTTTGTAGTTTTAAAGAAAATGAGTTTTATTTGTTTGATAAAGAGTTTGAAGGAAAAGTAATTTATACAGGTCAAATTGATGAGCTTTTTGAGTATAAGTTTGGCAAACTTCCCTATAGAAGTGTAGATATGCAGTTTGAAACAATAGACAAAGAGTTTTATCAAGAAAAAGCAACTGTAAATTACCCAAATGATTATGATTTCACACGAATAACAGAGTTTAAGCATATACATCCAACAAAAAGTGATAAAACAACTATTTTAAAAGAGTATCCACAAGAGTATGAAATAGGAATGAATACGCCTTATTATCCAATATTTACACAAGAGAATCAGGCTAAATACAACTTGTATTTGCAGTACGCTTCAAAATTTAATAATTTAATATTAGTTGGAAGACTTGCAGAATATAAATATTATGACATGGATGATATTGTTGAAAGAGCATTAGAAGTTTTTGAAAAGAATGCGGTGTGAATATATTAATCACAGGTGGAGCTGGTTATATTGGAAGTCATGTTGCTAAACAACTTTTAGAAACAAGTAACTGCAACTTAACTATTTTAGACAACTTATCAACAGGTCATTTGCAAACCATTGAAACTTTAAAAACTATTCGAGAGTTTGATTTTATCCAACTTGATTTAAAGGAATTTGATAAAGTAAATGAGTTTTTAAAACACAAACAATTTTGCACCATCATCCATTTTGCTGCAAGCAGTATTGTTTCAGAATCCATGCAAAATCCTTTAAAATATTATATGAATAATACAGTTAATACAACAAATTTAATCAAATGTGCAAGCGAACATGGTATAAAGAAATTTATATTTTCTTCCACTGCTGCTGTATATGGTGAGCCTAAAGATAATATTAATATTGATGAAACGCTTGAAACAAATCCCATTAATCCTTATGGAATGAGTAAGTTAATGAGTGAAAAAGTTCTTCAAGATACAGCACTTGTAAATCCAAATTTTAAATATATTATTTTTAGATATTTTAATGTTGCAGGAGCAGATATGTTTTATAAAAATAATGTACTTTCTCCAAGAATTGGAGAGTTGCATGAACCTGAAACTCATTTAATCCCATTAGTTGCTAAAACAGCTTTAAATAAAAGAGAAACTATGACCATATATGGAGATGATTTTAATACAGCAGATGGAAGTTGTATAAGAGATTATATCCATGTAGAAGATCTTGCAAATGCACATATTCAAGCAATTGAATATCTTAATTTCAATGAAAGTGATATTTTTAATTTAGGCTATGGAAAAGGTTATAGTGTAAAAGAAGTTGTAGAAGCTATGAAAAATGCAACTAACACAGATTTTCAAGTAAAACAAGCAGCAAGAAGAGAAGGAGATCCTGCTTTTCTTGTGGCAGATAATGATAAAATTTTAGATAAAATGAATTGGAAACCAAAGTTTGATAACTTGGGACTAATTTGTAAAAGTGCTTTTGAGTGGGAGAAAAATATATGAGTTTAGAAAAGACTTTTTTTAATGAATTTAAAAAGTATGTAAACGACTTTCATAGTTTGCATAATGTGTCAATATTTGGTGCGGGAAGTTATGGCATAAAAGTTTATGAATTGCTTACTAAACAAGGGTTTAATATTGAAAACTTTTTTGATAACAATGAAAAATTATGGGATACTGAAATTTATGGTAAAAAAGTATTAAATCCTTCTAAAATGAGTGGTGATATACCAATAGTTGTTGCTTCTAGTTGGAGCAAAGAGATAGTAAAGCAATTAAAAAAAAATAAAAACTTCAAAGGTGAAATTTATTTATCAGATCCTTGGGGTATGTTTTGTGATACATCAATTTCAGATGAAGATATAAAACAATTAGAGTTTTTTTATAATAAATTAGAAGATACAGAGTCAAAAGAAGTATTAATCAATGTTTTAAAATCAAGAATGTGTATAGAAGAGTTCAATAATGTACAATATGAACAATATTTTCACCCTATTGTGCATGCCAAAAATAACGATATAATCATTGATGGTGGGGCTTTTATTGGAGATACTATTGAAGCTTTAAATAAAGATGAAACGCTAAATAATATAGAAATATACTCTTTTGAACCAGAAGAGAAACATTTTTTACTATTGCAAGATGAAGCCAAAAATTCAAGACATAAATGCTTTCCTGTAAAATTGGGTTTATATAATGAAGAGACTACTTTAAATTTTTTTTCTGATGAACAAGTATCTGGCATGTGTATGGTTGCAGAAAATGGAAATATTATAATACATACAACTTCTATTGATATCTATTGCAATGAACATAAAATAATCCCTTCATATATAAAACTAGATATAGAAGGAGCAGAAAAAGAAGCTTTAATTGGAGCCAAAAATACAATTAAAAAACATAAACCAAAACTAGCAATTTGTATATATCATAAGTATAAAGACTTATGGGAATTGCCTTACTTGGTAAACGAAATTTCTAGTGAATATAAATTTTATTTAGGGCATCATATGGATTATTGGTTTGAAACGATTTTGTATGCTTATCCAGTGGAGAAGTAATATGAAAGATTTAGGAATAGTAATTTGTAATTTTAATAAAGTTGATTATCTGAAAGGTTGTTTAGAAACTCTATATAAATCAAACTTTGAGAATTTAACTTATGATGTGGTAGTTGTGGATAATGCTTCAACTGATGGAAGTCCCGATTTTATAAAAGAAAATTATCCACAAATTATACTTTTAGAAAATGAAACAAATAGTGGTGGTTCTGGTGGTTTTGATAGAGGGATAAGATATTCTATACAAGAAGAGTACAGCTATGTAGTATTGCTAGATAATGATATTTTACTTGAAGAAAATACAATTCTAAACCTTTTTAAATATATAAAAACAAATCCAAAAGCAGGTACTGTAGGCTCAAAAATATGTACTATGGACAATAAAGATATTTTGCAAGAGTTGGGAGGTTTCATAGATTTTGAAAGCAAATTTCATTTTTATAATCCATTAAAATATCATAAAGATGATAGTTCACTACCAGATGTTGTAGTTTGTGATTATGTTCCTGCTTGTTGTATGATTACCACAAAAGAAGTTTTACAAAAAGTTGGAAGTTTTAACACAGACCATTTCATTTATTGGGACGATATGGATTGGTGTACTAGAGTTAAAAGAGCAGGTTGGGAAATTCATGCTATAAATAATTCAAGAGTATTTCATAAAATGGGTTTGCCAAATCATACAAATACTTTTTCGAGTTATTATCTTGAACGAAATAGAATATTGTTTTTTCTAAAATATTTAGAAGATGAGAAATTTGATAGGTTTCAAGAAGCTATTTGTAATTGGCTACTTCCTTTAACTTTTTTCTCAAATTTAAAAGGAAACTATGCCACTCCTAAATCTTTTTTATGTGCTATTGATGATTTGTTTATTGGAAAACTAGGTAAACAAGAGGATAGTATTTTTATAAAAGAGTCAGAGCAAAATATTTTTGAAAAATATAGTTTTCATGAAGATGATAATATAGCTATTTATATGCAAAGCAATATGATATCAAATAGAAGAGTTTATCTGTATCTAAAAAACTTTTATAAAAATATCTCAATTCATTGTGATAAAGAAAATTTAGATTTAATCAAAGCTAATTTTGATGAAAAACCAATTCCTAAAAAAGAGTTTTTTGAAAATAGTTTTAGAACTATTTTTTATGTGCAAGAACATATTTTAGATTTTAAAGAAAATGAACTTTTTGATGATAGATATATTTTTATAGATCAGTTTGTAAATGTTTCAAATCTAAGTGGAATAAAAAACTTAAATAGTCAATATGAAATGTATAAAGATATATTTAAAAATATCTATCAACCAATTATGAAGAGAAAATTAGAAGTAATAAGAAATCAATTGCAAAATGATTATAAAAAATGAGAATCTAAGATTTTAGAAAGGTTGTATTGTGAATAAAAAATATTATATTGCACCTTATTCAATAATGTCGCAAAAACTATATAAATTCTTAGAAAAAAGCTCATCTGGAATATTTTTAGGCTACATAGATAGTTCGAAAAAAGGTGACAATATACATAGGATAGATGAAATAATCTCTGGAGAATATGATTTTATTTATCTAATGTCGCCCAATTATGGTGTTGAAATTCATAAATATTTTATAAATCAAGGGATTAAAAAATCTGTTATTAAAAATTTTAATTATAAAAACGAACAATTTAAACAAGTACATTATTACACTTTACTATTTCTCGATAAAAAAAGACAAGTATCCTTTTATTTGAAAGAGAAATTACATAAAAAATTTAAATTTATATTTGAAAAAAATGATCATATCTTACTATTAGCACCCGAATTTATAGATATAAATATTAAAGCGTTCTATCTTTATGTTAAAAATCATACATCATATAAAGTAAGCATTGCTATAAGTAATCAAGAACAATGTAAATTATTTCAAGAAAAAGGATTTAATGTAATAACATATCCTTCATTCTCTTTTGTATTTAAAAGTTTACAAGCAAAATATAAAGTAATAGATCATTATCCGGTCTATCCTGAGATATTAAATAGCCTAATAAATTCTTTTATAGTTCAAATTTGGCATGGAATTCCCTTGAAAAAATTGGATAATTTATTAGGTTTTAAAGAAATAACATATGATTTAATGATTTCAACATCTGATTTTGTAACCGATTATTCTTTCTCAAAATTATTTAAGTATAAAAATATTGTAAACTCAGGATACCCTCGAAATGATCTTTTGGTCAATGGTGCCTTAGATAATAAAGAACTTATTTTTGTAGATATAGAAATATATAATTTTGTAAAAAATAGTAATAAAAAAGTAATCATTTATATGCCAACTTGGAGACCTTATTCAGATGTAGAAAATCCTATTGACTTAGATGATTTAGATGAGTTTGCAAAAGAAAATGATTTGTTATTTATCATAAAATCACATCCATTTACACACAAAGATATTATATGTAAATCATTATTCGATGAATCTAATTACTCTTTTTCAGAAAATTATAAAAATAGTCTTCTTTTTTATCCAACAACGGATGATATTTATCCTTTATTAGGACTTTCTGATTTGTTAATTACTGATTACTCTTCTATATACTTTGATTACCTATTAATAGATAAACCTATTTTATTTTTTATGTATGATAAAGATGTTTATTTAAAAGAAGATGGTGATTTTTTATTGGACTTCAACGAGTATACGCCTGGAGAAAAAGTCTTTGATTATAACTCTTTAAAAATTAGTATTTTAGATTCTCTAAAAAATGATTTGTTTAGTGAACAACGAATACAAATGAAAAAAACATTTTTCAGTCAGTTAGATGGAAATAGTAGCAAGGTTATTTTTGAAGAGATGATTAAACTATCAAATAGTTAAAATTTTTATCTAAAATAAATGCTAGATAATTATAAATAGGAGAAATAGATATGAATATTATTATTTTAGCTGCGGGAATCGGTTCAAGACTTCGACCATTAACACACACTAAACCAAAAGGGATGATCAGAGTCAATGGCATCCCAATAATAGAACACCAAATAAAAGCATATTTAAATGCAGGAATACCCATGTCTAAGATAAGTATTGCTGTTGGGTATAAATCTAAGTTTATTAATGACTTTATAAACAGTAATTATCCGGAAATTAATATTATAACAAATAAAGATTATGACAATACAAACAATATGTACTCTCTACACTTATGTTTATCTAAGCTTGATGAAGATATCACCATCGTAAGTAATGGCGATTGTGTTTATGATTATGAGATTATTAAAGAGTTTATATCTTCCAATCTACCAAATAGTGTTGCATGTGATAAAGGTTCTTTTACAGATGAAAATATGAAGGTTATTGTAGAAAATAATAAAATTCTACATATTTCTAAACAAATTGAAAAAGAAAAAGCATATGGAAACTCAATAGATTTATATAAAATTGATAAAAAATCTATTCCAAAACTAAAATCTATCATAAGCGAGATACTTACTAAAGATTTAAATCTATGGTCTGAACTTGCACTTGATCAACTGTTTGATTTTATTGATTTTTATCCTTTTGACATTCAACAAAAGAACTGGATGGAAATTGATAATTATGATGATCTTTATGATGCAGAAAAGAAATTTTCTAAATTTTCACTCAAAGATAAAAAAGCATTGATTTTTGATTTGGATGGTACTATTTATCTTGGAAATAAGCCTATTCAAGGTACGATTGATTTTATAATCAACCATTGTGATAAATATGACATCTACTATATGACAAACAATACATCAAAGAATTTACGTGACTATGTTGATAGATTAAATAAGTTAAATCTTAACACTTCTATAGAAAAAATAATTTCTCCTCTATTGCCATTGATAGATTTTTTAAAAACTAATAAAATATTTAATATTTTTTTAGTTGGCAATGAAAATCTCAAAAAATATCTTATAGAACAGATTCCAAATATTACCTTTACTGATGATGAGCGTATTTGCCAAGCAGTTGTGTGTGGATATGATACAGAGCTAACTTATGAAAAGCTAAAAAATGCATCATTATTATTAAAAAATAAAAATATTAAATTTATTGCTACGCATAAAGATATAGTATGCCCTACAGAAAAAGGCAATATTCCTGATATTGGTGCGATGTTAAAACTCCTAGAACTAACTGTAGATAGAAAACCTACATCAATATTTGGAAAGCCTAATCCTGTGTTGTTAAATAAACTACTCTCAAAATTTACAAACAATGAAATGGTAATAATTGGAGATAGAGTATATACAGACAAATTACTAGCAAATAATGCAAATATTGATTTTATTTTAGTCTTAAGTGGAGAGACAAAAAGAGAAGATATTGAAGACTTACAAATATTTCCAGAATTGATTTTAAAAGACTGCAGTGAACTAAATTAACACTATATAAAAATCCTTTTATTGTAAAGTTTTACAGTCAACAGTTTCAAACATTTTTAAAGCACTTTGAGAAGATAGATTATAAATTTTTCTTCCATCATTTTCAAAAATAGTTTTTACATAATCAAAATCTTCTAATATTTTAGCAACACCCTCTTTTGTTGTGTCACGATTAACAGTTAAAGCGGGTTTGTCGTACAACAAGTCTATACCAATAAGATACACAGTTTCAAATCCTAAGTAGTAAGCTAACTGCATGCACAAGTGAGCTGCTGTAGCTGCTTTATAAAGATATTTATCTGCTTCAAAAGAAAAGTTTGTTTTCTGATACTCTGGACTTAAAATCCTTTCATAATCTAAGTTTTCATTAAAATGATATATAGAATCTTGCTTTTGTAGATAATGACAATGCATCGAAGAGATTAATTTATATGGTATATCCAGACTATCAATCATAGGTGCATTGTTTTTTAAGATTTTTGATTCATCTCCTACATAAAAAGTAGGCGTGAATTTATCTAACTTTGTAAAGAAGTTGCTAAAGCAAAAAGTATATTCATTTTCTAATATAGAAGAGTCCAAACTATCCAAAGAAGGTCCTAACCCAACGATAATGCATCTTTTTTTATGAAACTTGTTTTTCAGTGTAGCTATTTTACTACAATCTTTATTCTTTTCTTGTAGCTGATTTAAATACTCATCTGTTTTTATTTGCTCTCTTAGTAGCTTGATGTTTGTACTATAAAAGTTATCTTTTAATTCTTGATTTGAGAGTATATAAGATTGAGAAAACAATTGATTTTCTCTATATCTTATAAACAAAAAAAGATTGTGATTTTTTAGCAAAGCAATATTATTCTCAGAAAAATAAGCTGATTGGTTAGTTTTATTTTCCAAATATTTAAAATATTTTTTACTAACTCCTAAATCTGAAGCACTATACTGTTTAATCAGCTTAAGCATCTCATTATAGCGCTTAACACACCGTTCAATAAACTCTTTTTCATAAACTTCGTAACAATTTTGTTCTATTAAAAAATCATATGTAATATCTAAAACTTTAAAAGTATCCTCTATATGCTTTTTTGTGATACTTCTTGTGATAGAACCTTTTCTTTGTCTCCAGTTATATAAAATCTCATTTGAAAAGCTAACTTTTTTTGCATAGTAAAAAAGTTTGAAAGCAATAGCAATATCTTCATAATATATATTAGGGAAAAAAAGATTGTTCTCTATAAGGAGTGTTTTTTTATATAAACACTCCCAAGCAGCAGAAAAATATTTCATGGATATTATATCTTTAACGATAGTTTTTTCTACGCCGTATTGGTAGATATTTGAAACAATAAATGTAAGTGTGCCATTGTCTTGTACTCTTCTATTTCGAAACTTTACAATATCACTATTTTCTTTTTGAGCCAGAGCATATGTTTTTTCCAGTAAATCAGAAGATATAAAATCATCACTATCTAAAAAGAGGATATATTCTCCTTTTGCTTTTTTTATTCCTTCATTTCTGGAGTACCCAAGTCCCTTATTTTTAGCATTTTGCAAAATAATAATTCTTGAATCTTTCGATTGAAACTCTTTTATTATTTTAAAAGAATCATCTGCAGAAGCATCATCTATACATATAATTTCTATATCTTTAAATGTTTGTGCTATAACAGATGCTAAACAAGTATGTAGGTATCTTTCAACATTATATACGGGGATAATGACACTTATCTTAGGCATGATTTACCTTTATGGTTTATTTTATATACTAATTAAATTCGGTTGCTTAGATTGATTGCACTCATGCAGAAGAGTTTTAATCTGTTCATAACTAGAAATAGAACATATAATAAAATTGGTTTCTACACCAATTACTTCTTCTACTGTTGTTATCATATGATTTCCAATCTTTTGCTTTCTTTTGTTAGAGTCTATCAAAAAATTTATTTTTATCTTGTTATTATTCAAAAATTTTATAATTTCTATAGCAATAGTGTTTATACCAAAAATAGAGAAATTATTTACGGGTGAGTTTTTTATTTTATTTATAAGTATTTTAACGGCTAGTTCAGATGCAATATCGTTATTACTTTTTATATCATATATCCGAATGAGATGGACTTTTCTATAATATTCATTCATCAAATATTTATATTTTTTATAAAAATTATAATAACCATAATATTTATTTTTTGAGTTAGTCGAAATTCTTTGTAGTGAACTATTTCTATATATTATTTGTGTTGCTTCTTCTATAACTTTGACATTACCATACTTAAGGATAAGTCTCATCCACATGTCATAATCTTGACAAGCAGTTAGCTTTTCATCATACAAACCAACTTCTTGCAATCTACTTTTTTCAATGCAAGCTTGATTATCTACTCTATTGTTGTACAGCATATCCTCAAGATAAATAATGGGCTTTTTAGATGATATAGTTAAACTTCCATCTTTGACAATTAAATTATTTGAAGTTATAAATGCGTAATTGTCATCATAATTCTTGATTAATAATTCAATTCTATTTGGCATAAATTCATCATCATCATCAAGTCCTGCAATAAACTTTCCTTTTGAAGCTAAAATACCTTTGTTTCTAGATACATTAGCTCCTAACTTTTGCTTATTTTTCAGATATTGGACTCTACTATCTTGTTTAATATATTCTTGTACAACTTCTTCTGTATTATCCATGGAAGCATCGTCAACAATTATAATCTCAATATTAAAATAAGTTTGGTTAATAACTGAGTCAATAGCTCTTTTAAGTAATTGTGCTCTATTTTGTGTTGTAAGTATTACTGAGACAAGTGGAATTTTATTTATTGTCAAATTAATCCTTTTGATGCCATTTTAGGGCACTTTTTATAATTTTTTCTATGCTTGAGGAAGTTGCCCTCCAACCCAAAATTTCATAAGCTTTTTTTGATGAAGCAAGAAGAGAGTCAGGATCTCCTTCTCTTCTTGGTGAAACAGTATAATGCATCTTCTTTGAGCTAAGCTTTTGGATGGTTTTAATAATGTCAAAAACACTATAGGCTGTCTCAGTACCTAAATTAAAAATATCTGAGTTATTATTTTTTAGTAAGTATTCGTAAGCTTTCAAATGTGCATTTGCCAAATCCTCTACATGTATGTAATCTCTAACACAACTACCATCTTTTGTATCATAATCATCTCCAAATACCTGCAACTTATGCCCTTTGGAATCTAATGCCTTGATAGCAAGCGGAATTAGATGAGATTCTGGATCATGCATCTCTCCAATCTCCGCATCAGCGTCTGCGCCTGCTGCATTAAAGTATCTTAAAATAACATACTTTAGGGCATAAGCTTTATCGTAATCTTCTAAAATGTTTTCTACAATAAGTTTCGTCTTGCCATAGGGATTTATTGGATTTGTAGAGTGATTTTCATCTAATGGTAAATATTTCGGCACACCGTAAACTGCACAAGTTGATGAGAAAATTATTTTTTTTACATTATTTTCTAGCATTGCATCTAAAAGATTTAAAGTATTCTGAACATTATTCTTATAGTATTTTTGCGGGTTCAAAACAGATTCACCCACACATGAATAAGCAGCAAAATGAAAAACTATATCGATTTTATACTCTTTAAAAACAGCATCAATTTCATTTTGGTTTGACAAATCTCCAACTACTAAAGTACCATAAATAGAAAGCTTTTCATAGCCTGTACTAAGGTTATCAAATATTACTACCTTATAGCCACTCTTAGATAAAAGTTTTGAAGTGTGAGAGCCTATATAACCAGCACCACCAACAACTAAAACTGTTTTCATACTTTAACCCTTTCTTTTTGCTAACTTAATATTAAATATTAAACCAAGTCTACTCTAATTTGCATAGTAATTATGCTCGATACCAACGGTATATATTTTATCTCTTTTTAGCTTTTACCCATAAAAGACCGCGTGTTCCTTTTTCGTACTCGGGATATTTTTCTGGAAAATATAAAGGTTCATAATAGGTTCCATTTGGAATATTTCCGCAAACTGATGTTTTATATATTTCAACATCTAGTTTTGAAAATAACATGTTTTCTAAAATAGCTTCGCTAAGGCACTGCGGTTCTGTGGGAGAAGCCAACTCTTCTAAATTAAAATAACCTGCAAAAATTCCATTTGGTTTTAAAATACGTATAAGCTCATCGCACATTACTTCTAAATCAGAAACATGATCTAGCGCATTCATAGTTACGAGGATATCTATATAATCATCTGGTATCGGTATCGCCTTTTCTGTTGATTTTACATATATAGTATCATGACTTAAGATGGCATTAGTGAAATTATCTGCATATAAGTCAACATTAACATCAATTCCTATCTTAGTTGATGACTTGTCAAGCCAAGCTAGACTGCCTCTTGGACCACATCCAAAATCAGCAATTACTTTATTGCTAAACTTTTCTTCTTCTAACAGCGTCATATTTATCATATGTTGCTTATACCAACCATTTGCAAAACTTTGTGTTGTTTCATCATACTTACTTTGCCAATATTTTAATTCAGCTAAATTCTTGTTCATTTTATAGTCCTTTCTTGCATAAATAAATCTCACCTGCCGCTTTTGTAATTCCCATTAATTTAATATCATCATTTGATAAAAAATCTTCAGGATAAATTACATCAACACTCCAGCCACTCTCTTCAAGTCTCTGCTTATAATCTGAACCATAATTTCTAACATGATCTGGATGCCCATAATGTTTCATTCTCTCTTCTTTTGAGGTTATAGAAAAGTCTTCTTCTGTTGCACCTTTTACCATAATAGGCACAAGTAAAATTGCCCAACCATCTTTTTTAAGAACTCTATGAAGCTCACTCATAGCTTTTTTATCATCTTGGATATGTTCTAATACATGGCTGCAATATATAAAATCAAAAGATTCACCAGGATACTTTATATCAGTAATATCCATTTGTATTTTTGCGTTCTTATCATACAAATCCGCTGTTAAATAATTTTCTTTAAAAATCTCTTCAAATTTTTGCGTAAAAAGTTTTTCAGGAGCAATGTGTAGCATGGTTTTTTCTTTTACATCTATTCCATAAAGCTCTTTCTCAATTACAAGCCAACTTAATCTATGTCGCTCTAGTGAACCACAATTTGGGCACTGAGCATCTTCTCTTGGGTTATAACCAAATGGGTTAAACTTTTCGTGATTAGTATCACATATTGGACAGTATCTTTTCATTATTTCCTCTTTAATCATCGTTTCCAAAAATATCTCTGGTGTAAACTTTACCTTTTACATCTTCTAAAGTCTCGCATAGCCTATTTGCAACTATTACATCTGATATTTTTTGGATTTCTATTTATAATATTGTTTGCTATAAAATCTTTTCTTGAACTATTTGATTTTACAATAGCTTCTATTAAATTGCTTGGCACTTCACTATAGTTTGCCAAAATAGCTTTATGACATGTCAATTTTTCTTCAAACCATTTTTGACATCTTTTTGTAAACTCGCCATCGCCAGAGATTTTACTACTTCTCATAGATGATATGACATGCTGTTCTTTATTGCCCGTGTATGATAGTTTGTTAAAGCCTATTTGCATCTATTTTTTCAACTAACATTTGGTTTTCTATTTTTCATTTATTATGACAACCTATTTCATTGCAAAATTTTTTAAATATTTCTAAAAATATCTCTTTCTTAAGAGATGCAATATGCTTAAATAAAATAGATTTGTGTAAAGTAAGGTTTTTAGGTACTACAACTAAAGAGTCTTTTTGTAATTTTCCATTTGCCAAATCATTATTTGTTATGATAATCTTTGAACTTTCTATTTGTGATGTGAGTTGTAAACAGATGTAATCCTCACCTAATTCTTTTATTACAAGTACAGGTCTGATTTTGTATTCACTCAAATCTGTAAAATATATCTTGGCTAAGTAAATACTACCTACCATTTACTATAATCCTCACTATCTTTTATAAAACTTTTAGAATCAAAACCTATTTTACCTATATTTTTCAACTCTTCTTTTGTCCAATCCTCATAATCCACTGGTTCATTAAATTTCTCTTCTTTGATAGTCAATCCATCCAATTTTAAGTTTTTCAATAAAAACATAATATTTTCATAGATACTATCTTCTACGTGTAATTTTATAGTATGCATTTTAAATCCTTAATATTGATTTTTGTCTATTTATTATACAAAACCTAAACAAAACTCTTTATAAATTCTCTAGCCCTCGTACCCTCGTTAAATATCAAATCCAAAACACTCACGCCATCATATTTTTCTTTTGATATTTCTATTTTAGCTCGTATAAATTCTAACTTTTTATTTTCTTTTTGAGTAACTAGCTTTTTTATATCATTCATGCTAAAACCTTATGAAGTGCATCTGATATTTCTTGATTTTTATTAAAATCCATTATTTCCTCTTTAATCATCATTTCCAAAAATATCTCTAGTATAAACTTTATCTTTTACATCTTCTAAAGTCTCGCATAATCTATTTGCAACTATTACATCTGATATTTTTTTGAATTCATCTAAATCTTTTATAACTTTAGAGTTGAAAAAACTATCTTCTTTTAAAATAGGTTCAAAAACTACTACTTCTATCCCTTTTGCTTTTATTCTTTTCATAATTCCTTGAATAGCGCTGCTTCTAAAGTTATCACTCGCACTTTTCATAACAAGTCTATAAATTCCAACTATTTTTGGATTTTTATTTATAATATTGCTTGCTATAAAATCTTTTCTTGTACTGTTTGATTTTACAATAGCTTCAATTAAATTACTTGGTACTTCACTATAGTTTGCCAAAAGTTGTTTGGTGTCTTTAGGTAAACAGTACCCTCCATATCCAAAGCTAGGGTTATTGTAGTGAGTTCCAATTCTAGAATCAAGACCCACACCTTTAATTATTTGCTTAGTATTTAACCCATGCGTTTCAGCATAGCTATCGAGTTCATTAAAAAATGCTACTCTCATAGCAAGATAAGTATTTGAAAATAGTTTTATAGCTTCTGCTTCTGTAGAATCTGTATATAAAATATCAATATTTTCTTTTTTAGCTCCTTGCGCTAATAAATTTCCAAAAACTTCTGCTCGTTTGGATTGCTCACCTACAATTATACGGCTAGGATATAAGTTGTCATAAAGTGCTTTTCCCTCTCGTAAGAACTCTGGAGAAAATATAATATTAGGAGTGCCAAACTTCTCTTTTAACTTTTTAGTATAACCAACTGGAATTGTAGATTTTATTATCATTATAGCTTTTGAGTTTCTTTCAATCACATCTTTGATGACATCTTCAACCGATGAAGTATCAAAATAGTTTGTAACAGGATTATAATCTGTAGGAGTTGCTATTATTATAAAATTCGCATTTTTATAAGCTTCATTTTTATCTAAAGTTGCTTTAAAATTTATAGTCTCTTTTTTTAAATACTCTTGTATTTCAACATCTTCAATAGGAGATATTTTTTTATTTAGCATTTCAACTTTAGAAGGAACTATATCAAACGCGATTACTTCATTGTGTTGAGCTAGAAGTAAACCATTTGAAAGACCTACATATCCAGTGCCTGCTATTGTTATCTTATATTTTTTCATATCTTTTCTTAAATTAATTTTTTAGCTATCACAAAATAACCAGCACTCTCAAGTGACCAACTTCTATGTTTACTATCAAGCCATGGAGCAATTTTTTGTGAAATATACCAAAATGGTATCAAACAAGCTTTTGTAATTTTTTTTCTGATATCGGAACCTTTTATCCATCTCAAACTAAAATAGATCATCTTTAAAAACCACATAGTAAAAAATCCACTTGTAAGTTGCACATATATATCTTTATATCCAGCTTTTTCAAACATATATTTAAGTCCATAGGGTGTGTATCTAAAGTAATCATAAGGAGCTTTATGAGCCCACATCCAAGGTACTCCTAATATTATAGTTCCACCATCTTTTAAAATTCTATAGCTTTCATTTAGAAAAACTTGTGGTTCGCATAAATGTTCCATTACAGAAAGAGAGACTATTGTATCAGCATAATTATTAGGCAGTTTTATTTTTTCATTTAGATTTGAGGCAATATCTGCTTTAGAATCATGCAAAGTGTTAGTCCAATCAACACCAATATATTTATCAGCATATTCTAAAAAAAACTCTTTATAGGGAGCAGTTCCACATCCTAAATCTGCTAATGTTCCTTTGTAATGTTTTGAATACTCTAGCAACCATTTATTGCCATTATTATATATGAGCCAATTGTATGCTTGCCTATTGTTGTGATATTGGCTTGGCTTATTTAGCTTTTTTACATCTTGTTTCATTAGTGTTTCTCGTATAATTTATTCTATTTTATAAGTTTTTAAAAATTTTATATTACATTTTGTTTGTAATTAAGTTTATTATCTCGTTTGTATATTTTTTAACAATACTTTGTAGATATTTAGAAGAATCATCCAATAACCATGGTAAGTCAACATTATGAAGTATATCAGCTGATTTGCATTGTTGCATAGAATATTTATTAATAATTTTATATTTTAGCTTTACACCCATTTCAATAGAAATTAACTCTAATAATTCTAATGGAGAAAAACTATAACCTGGACAAATATTTAGAATCTCATTATTTATATCTTGATCTATTAAAAAATCAACAATTTTAACAACATCATCAACATCTATAATCGCTCGTTTTGCATGCTTGTATATTGTTATAATTTTACCGTAATATATATCATTGATAAAAGATGGTAAAAGAGTATTATTCAATACTCTGCCCGCAACTTGAGGCAATCTTAGTATTAGATATTTTGGCGTACTAGAAGAAACAATACTTTCCATTTCTAGCTTATGTTTATAATAGGCATTTTCTTCAGAAGCAGCTAAAATACTACTAAAATAAATAAAAATCTTATTTTGATGACAACTAATTATTCCTTGTAATAATTTTTTTTCTCTAAAAAACCCATCTTTATTATTTTCATTAGAATTAGATACACCTGAGCAAAAAAACAGACAGTTGTTTGCGCTACTGTTTATAAAAGCTTTTGCCATTAAGCCATTTCCAATTGTAATATTATTCATTAAATATTTTTTTCCAATCTGCATAAAGCTTTTTCTTATTAAAATAATTTCTAGTTAAAGATATATTCTTTTTTTTAACATCTATAGGAATAGTCTTAAATAAATCATGACTATCTAATGTATAAACTTTAATATCTAAATCTTTAAAAAAAGCATAAGGAGTAATAGTGCTTTTTATAACAACTTTCTTCCCAAGGCTTAATAATCCTATAATATTCCCCATAGCTTGTTGGCGATTGTGATTAAAAATAGCAATATCAATACAAGCCATATAGTTATTATAATCATCAAAGCTCATAAAGTCTACTAAAGGAATAAATTTATCACCAAAGGCTTCTCTACCTTTTTTTATAATTAAATCTCTATATTGACTATTACCATAAGATAATGGGCAAAAAATTTTATAATTTTTTAGATTTACTTTTGAAATAAGTTTTATGATTTCTAAATGATTATTAGTTGGGTCTGCAGAATTTCCAATTTGTATATAAATATCATCATTTTTTAATTCTTGACATTTAAAACTATTTGAATCTCTGTATAGATGACTCGGATACATTAAATTATGTACAAAATCAGCTTCTGTAGAATACCACTGTTTTGTTAATTCAAAATCACCAGGAACTGTAGTAGTAATGCATTTAACATTACGAATTACCGTACTACGGAAAAGCTCTCTTTTGTGCCATGCTTCAGTTCGCTCTCCTAAGATATAAGTATACAGATCTCCTCCCCACACAACCCAATAACATTTTTTTAATAGCTCTGGATTATCGTGAAGCAATTCATTGACTTTATCTCTCCAAAGTCCATGAAGTATGATTTTTCTAGCCATTTTCATATATCTAAGAAGTATTGTAAAAATATCATCATCTGTATATAAAAATTCCACCTGATGTTCAGGAGTGAGACCATAGGTATATTTTTCACTCGTTATAAAAACATAATGATGTTCTTCTCTTCCAAAGTGTGTATCTATAAAATCAATATATGGGGCTAGAAACTTATCAAGAATCATCACATGGAGTATTTTATTTTTTTGCACTAAAATCCTTTATAAATACATCATAATTTGACAGATAATATATTTTTAGAATTAAAATTATATTCATCAATTAGTATAGATGAAATTTCATCTTCTCTGCCCATTACAGATATAAATATATATTCTTCAGTATTCTCTTTTAATTCTTCTAAAGAAACAATATTCATATTGTGATTTTCGTTGAGTTCTTTATAGTTGATATCTACTACAAAAAGAATTTGATTTTTGTGTTTTTCATATACTAACTGACCTGCATGTCCAAATCCATATAATATAAACTTTTTATTTAGTAAAACTACATTTACTTCTTGATTGAATTGATTTAAAGATGTATTAAATAGTAAATTTTTATTTGGTAAATATTGAGAAAAAAGTAATTGGAAAATTTTGCTAGAACAAATCTTATCAACATTCAGATATTTTGTTTGTGCAAATAATACTTCTATGAAAGAGTGAAGATTATTTGATTGAGAAACACCATTTTCAAGATAATCGACAATAGCTATCTCAATAAATTTAATTGTATATTTTAAATCTACACATTTTAAGAAAAAATTATAATCACCAGCAATTTTAAAAGAGGAATCAAACTTATTTTGTTTCATAATATAAGTTTTTGTAAATAAAGTAGGGTGCCATATAAAACTTCCATTATGTCTTTCATTTATGGGTAAAGGAGCTTTTAATTCTCTTGAGGGCTTATTTCTCCACATTAATCCATGAACTAAATCATTTTCTTTTATGAGAAATTTTGAAACTTTTTTTATCGTAGTTGTGCTACATAATGTGTCACCTGCATTTAGAAATTGGATCCACTCACCAGTTGCCGCATCAATTCCCTTATTCATAGCATCATAAATACCGCTATCAGGTTCACTTATCCAGTAAGTCAAATGCTTTTCATACTTTTTTATAATATCTACTGTTTTGTCAGTGCTACCACCATCAATAATAATATACTCAATATTTGGGTAGTCTTGCTCGATAACACTTTTGATAGTTTGTTCGAGATATTGCTCCGCATTGTAAGTTACTGTTACAATGGTTACTTTTGGACTATTGTTTTCTTTCATTTTTATACCACTCATAAACTTTTTCAATTCCTTCTTCTATTTGCATTTTATATTTCCAACCCAAAGCATTAAGTTTGGAAGTATCTGTTCGTTTTAATAAAGTTCCATCCGGTTTTGAAGCATTAAAAATAAAGTCTCCTTTATAACCAACTATATTTTTAAGTAAATAGGCTAACTCTTTAATACTAATATCTTCTCCTGTTCCTATATTTATATGAGTGTTTCGGATTTCATCTTTAGCGTTAAGCGTTAAGTGTTCAGCGTTAGGAATATTTTGAAAATTTACATTTTCCATAATATATATACACGCATCTGCCATATCTTTGCTGTACATAAACTCTCTTCTGGGGTTACCACTGCCCCAAATCTCAATTTGAATTTTATTCAAATTAATGTTAAATTTTGAATTTTGAATTTTGAATTGAACACCATATTTATTTAATATTGTGATAATTTCTTCTTTTGTAGAATTTCCTGTAATACCCTCTATTGGATTACAATTTAAATCTTTTCTCACTTTTTCCCAGTTTTCATCTTTCTTAACGCTTAATGCTTCCCACTTAACGCTCTCAAGACATTTCCCTAAATATATCTTTCTAAGTAAAGCGGGTAAAACATGAGAAGTTTCTAAATCATAATTGTCATTTTTCCCATAAAGATTTGTGGGCATAACACTTATGAAGTTTGTGCCGTACTGAATATTGTAGCTTTCACACATTTTAACCCCTGCTATTTTAGCTATAGCATAAGGCTCGTTTGTATATTCTAGTTCACTTGACAACAGAGAGTCTTCTTTCATCGGTTGTGGAGCATTTTTTGGGTAAATACAAGTACTTCCTAGAAAAAGAAGTTTTTTTACCTTATGCACATAACTTTGGTGAATTATATTATTTTGGATTTGCAAATTTTCATAAATAAAATCAGCTCGGTAAGTGTTATTTGCAACAATACCACCCACTTTAGCAGCTGCAAAAAATACAAACTCAGGCTTATGCTCTTTGAAAAAGTCTTCTACGGCTTTAGTATCTAGCAAATCTAAATTAACAAAATGTACTGAATTTGTTTTCAGTGTTATATTGTTGTTTTTTTGCTTAACACTTAACGCTAAACGCTTAGTGCTTACTATATTTGTATATCCCTTTTCTAAAAGGTTTTGTATTATTGCAGAACCAACTAAACCCGTTCCTCCTGCTACGAAAATCTTACTTAATTTTTTCATATATTAGTTCCAGCTCATTTATAAATCTAAAATCTTTTTTGTTATATGTCCATAGTGGTAAATCATACACAAGACAAGAAGCAGCTATGATAGCATCATATATTCCCATATTATGTGATAATACATATTTTTCAATCAAAATATCAGCTAAATTTAAAATTGATTGATCGATTTTCACAAGTTTTATTTTTGATAATATTCTATTTATTTTTTTTAGTTCTCTTTTATTTAAAGCTCCTACTTTAAACTCTAAGCTTACAATTGAGTTAATACAGTAATCTTTTTCTAAATCAATATTAACTTTATTTTTAGAATAATCAATTAGTAAACAAGTGTCTAAAAATATCATCTGCTATTTACTCTTCTTAAATCATGAATATATTTAGCAATATCTTCTACATGATTATATAGTTTTACATCACTTAAATCTTCTCCATCATCTTGATGCATTGTTTTTTGAATATTTTTCAAAGGATCTTTTTTATCAAATATTAACTTATCTTCTTTTTTTTGAGTCTCCAAAAAAAACTTCATAGCTTCATTTGCTACATCTTGAAATGATTTTTGCTGTTTTTTAGCATATTCTTTTAATTTGTTTTCTATTTCAGGATTATTTATTTTTATTGCTAACATTTAGACTCCTTTTTATTTTATTATATCAAATCTTACTTTTACTCAAAATAACTCATAATCTTATAGCCACCATCTTTTAAATATTGGTCTTTTGTCATAAGCTTTAAGTCGCTTTGCATCATATCATTCACTAAATCTTGCAAGTTATACTCTCTTTTCCAACCTAGTTTTTGTTCGGCTTTAGATGGGTCACCTAGAAGTAAATCAACTTCTGTTGGTCTAAAATATCTAGCATCTACTTCAACTACCGTTGAGCCGATGCAATTTTGAATGTTTAATTTTGAATTTTGAATTAAAGAGTTATATTTTTCTTCATTAACAGAATCTATAATACCTTTTTCATCTACTCCTATTCCTTCAAATCGTAAATGAATTCCTGCATATTCAAATGCCATTTTTACAAAATCTCTTACAGTTGTTGTTTGTCCAGTTGCTATTACCCAATCTTCTGCTTGTTCAGCTTGCAAAATCATCCACATCATTTTCACATAATCTTTTGCATGACCCCAATCTCTTTTAGCATCGAGGTTTCCTAAATACAATTTATCTTGAAGTCCTAATGCAATTTTAGAAGCTGCTCTTGTTATTTTTCTCGTAACAAAGGTTTCTCCACGTACGGGTGATTCATGGTTAAATAAAATACCATTACACGCAAACATACCATACGCTTCTCTGTAATTTACTGTAATCCAATAGGCATACATTTTAGCAACCGCATACGGACTTCTTGGATAAAAAGGCGTTGTTTCACTTTGCGGAGTTTCTTGCACTTTTCCATAGAGTTCAGAAGTGGATGCTTGATAGATTTTTGTTTTTTTCGTTAATCCCAAAAGTTTTACAGCTTCAAGAATTCTTAACGTTCCTGTTCCATCCGCATTGGCAACATATTCTGGTGTCTCAAATGATACATGAACATGGCTCATGGCAGCAAGATTATAAATCTCATCAGGTTGCGTTTCTTGGATAATACGAGTCAAATTCATAGAATCTGTCATATCCCCATAATGTAAGATAAAGTTTCTGTTTTCAACATGTGGGTCTTCATACAAATGATCGATTCTATCAGTATTAAACAGACTGGTTCGTCGTTTTATTCCATGTACAATATAATCTTTTTTTAATAAAAATTCAGCAAGATATGAACCATCTTGACCTGTGATTCCAGTTATAAGAGCAACTTTTGGTTTTCCCTCAGCGTTAAGTGTTTTAGTCATTTAATTTCTCAAAAGGATTAATTATAGTCAATTTACCCTCTACTACTAAGCCATTTTGCATATCTTCACTGTATAAAGTATTACAATTATTTTCAAGTGCCGTAGCTACTATTAACGCATCAAAATATTGAAGATTGTAAGACTTTTTAAGTCTAATGGCTTTTATTTGAGTAGTAAGATTAAAATCAAGTATCTCTACAAGATTACTAATTTGTAATATTGCATTTTCTATACTTTCGCAATCAAGTTTGAATTTTCTAAACAATATATTTGAAACTTCATTTATAACTTGTTTAGAAATACATGGAGTACTGTATTGTTCAAAAATATTTCTAGCAATAGCTTGTTTATCTGTTTCATCATTAGAGTAGCAATACAAAATAATATTTGAATCCAAGAAAATATTATCTTGCATTTGCTTCTTCTCTATCAAATTTAAAGCTTTTTGTATCTATTGAAATAGCTGTAAATTTAGCACTCTTATTGGTATCTTTTTTATCATAAGTTGTTTCTATAATCTCTATTTCATTTTTTGGTAAAGTTTTTAGAAAATCATAAACCTTTTCAACCAAATTGTCTTGCATATTTAATTTAATTGACTGCATGTAAACTCCTTTGGATTTATTTTAACAAAATTAACAGATATTTTCAAAATCTCTAATCTCTCACACTTTCTTTTCTTAACCCTTAACGCTTAGCACTTAACACTAAAATCTCTGATAATCATCAGAGATTCGTACAATATCATCTTCACCCATGTAACTTCCTACTTGAACTTCTATTATAACTAAAGGTGCATTAGTATTATTAGAAAGTCGATGGATTTGTTCAGCTTTTATATAGGTACTTTCATTTTCATGCAATAAAAATATTTTATCTTCAACTTCAACGGTTGCAATACCATTAACAACAACCCAATGTTCATTTCTGTGTTGATGTTTTTGTAAACTCAATCGTTTATTAGGTTTAACTTCTATACGTTTGATTTTATATCCAGGACTCTCTTCTAAAACCGTATAGGTTCCCCATGGACGATTTCCTGTAGTATGAGTGCTAAGTGCTAAGTGTGAAGTGCTATGTTTTATTTTTTCTACAATATTTTTAACTTTTTGAGTTTCCCCTTTTTTGGCTATCAAAAGTGCATCGTGAGTATCAATTACTATAAAATCTTTTAGTCCTATAGTTGCAATTATTTTATCATTGTTATCATTGTGATAAAAGTTATTTTCACTCTCTTCTTCATAACACTTAGCACTTAACCACTCACACTCTTCTACAAGAGAATCAAAACTCCCCACATCTGACCAATCAATATTGGAGGGTACGACTTTGACTCTCTTTGATTTTTCCATTACGGCATAATCGATAGACTCATCTGGAATAACTTCCATATGAGAATGTTGAATTCTTAATGTTGAATGTTGAATTTTTTTATTTTCAAACGCAACTTTAGAAGTTTCATATATTTCAGGTGAATATTTTTGGAGTTCTTCTAAAAATACTCCTGCTTTAAACATAAACATACCTGAGTTCCACAAATACGTGCTACGTGTTAGGTGTTCTGTGCTAGGATTTTGATTAATTTCTAAATACTTCTGTGCTGTTTTTAAATCTGGTTTTTCATGAAATTTCTTAACCCTTAACCCTTCGCACTTAACACTTGAAGCTTCAGCTTCAATATATCCAAATCCTGTTTCAGCAAAGGTTGGTGTTATCCCGAATGTTACAAGATAATTTTCTTGCGCCAACTTTTGTGCTTTTTGAATAACTTTTTGATATTCCTCTTCATTTTTAACCAAATGATCGCTTGGAGTTACCAGCACGATTTCTTCTGGGTCAAGTTCCATACAGGCTAATGCAATTGCAGGTGCAGTGTTTCGCCCTATTGGTTCAAGTAAATAGTGAGTGGTAAGTGGTGAGTGGTGAGTGGTGAGCTCTTCAAGTTGATCTTGGGCTAAAAAGTATTGTTCGGTATTGGATACAATAAATTGTTTTTTACACACTTTTGAATTTCGCTCAACAGTAAGTTGAAACAGTGATTGACCATCAAACAATTTTACAAACTGCTTGGGCATAAGTGTTCGACTTATTGGCCATAACCTTGTTCCACTTCCTCCGCATAAAATTATGTTAGTCATTTTAAAATTCCAATGTAATTATTTTTTCTTTTTCAATTTGTAATTCTTCAGTTAAATATTTTATAATTTCTTCTTCTCTTCCTAAAACACTCACTATAACTTGATCATATTTTATAGTTGCTAAATATTTAGGATGATATACTCCCCCTAGCTCAATCTCAATAGGACATTCTCTACTTTTTTGGTCTATAAAAGCAATGATACAATTTGGCATAAGAGATTGAATTGTTTTTCCTATTGTACCATATCCATAAATAATATATTTTCTTTCAGAATTCTTTAATTTTTCTATAGAAGCAAGCAATCCATTATATTGTTTAGAAAAATTAAATCTTTTTTGCTTGGTAATGAATTGATTTAAAACTATTCTTCTTTTTTTATTCTCCATAAATATAGGATATTTATTATCCTTTTTGATTTCTTCAGTAGTCTCTAATGCTCGTTTAATACGTAATAAAAGGGTTTCTTCATAATTATTAAAACTTAGCACTGTTTTAAAAAAATTTAATGAATCTTTATGGTATCGTTCTTGAGGTTCATACTGTAGCAAGATTGATTCAAGTTCACTAACAGTCTTAATCATATAGCCCATATTATATTCTTTCATATATTCCAACAATATTTCATTATACGTTGTAACAATTGGAAGTCCATTTTGTAAGTATGTTGAAATTTTACCTGAAGACAATCCTAAATCAGAAATATTTTTACCCGTATATGGAGACAAGAAATTGGGACAATAAAGAGCAAGCCCTAAATCAGCTGAATGCAAAATTTTATGCATGTCATGATTAGAAAAAAGTTCTATATCCAAGAAATAAACATTTTCAGGTAATTTCTTAACTATTTTGTTTAGTTTTTCAAAGGAACTTCCATATCTATCATGGATTACCAAGGCCCAATTTTCAGGAATTGAAGTACACTCAAAAAGTGATGAAAAACAGGACCAAGAAGCAATACTTCCAGTATAAATAATTATTTTCTTTGTATACTCAATATTCAAAATATCATATACAAAATAACTCTTTTGATATTCATATTGTGTAGAGCCTGCAACAGGTATATAAAGCATTTTTTCAAAAGGAACATCATTTTCTTTCTGTAACTTTAATCCTCTTTGTTGATCTTGAATAATTGCAAATTCAATATTTCTACAGGCAAGTTTTTCTATGCTTTTAAATTCTTTTGAAGTTTCTTGTTCAAAAAAAATCTCATAAGAAATATATCCATATTTTATATTATAAAAACAATTTATGGTATATGCTACATAAACACCAACTCTATCAATTCCAATAACAAAATCATATTTCCCAAGAGAATATCTTTCAACAAAATCAAATAATAATTTTTCTTCTAAAATTAAATTTTCATCATTATAAATTCCAGAATATTCAATCAGTTTACATGGAAAAATATTTTTCTTATATTTATGATTAATTTCCAATTTTGGAAGTAAAACACTCACGTTAAAATGTATATTTAAAAAAATTGAAATCTCATATAAATTTGGGTTATTAAAAATATTTCCCTCAGGATGAATAATTAAAATTTTCTTTTTCATATATTTTATAATTGATTCATTTGTTCTAGTGTTGAAAAAGAGTGATTCTTTCGTAAAAGAGAAGATTCTCTGACAAAAACTAAATCAACTTGTCCTAGTGCATTATCAAGTGGTCTATTCCAACCAAATATAATATCATATACCACAAAATTAATATTCTTCATATAGCTTACTACATCAAAGAATTCTGGTGCATCTTTCATAAATTGAAACATAGAAACTTCCATGATAATAACTTCAACATTATCTAAAAAATCTCTGCATCCATTTAAAGCTTCTAATTCTGCGCCTTGTATATCTAATTTTATCAAAATTGATTGTTTGTCAACTTTAGTCTTTACAATATCATCCATTCTTAAAATTTGTACCGTTCTCTCGTCTCCATCAGCTTCTGCTCCCATACTTTCTTTAAAAATAGAAGAGCCATCTAAATGGTCTGTATGTACATTTATTTTAATTTCTCCCGTATAACTTCCTGCTGCAGCTAAAATATACTCACCTTTAATCTTTTGTAAAATATCTTGTATATCTTTTTCAAATTCTACTAATGGTTCAATGAGATAATAATAGCTATTAGGATATACATTATAAAGAGCTGGTGTTCCTTTTGCAACACCAATATCCAGTACAATAGATGGCTCAAAGCCATTATTTTTTAACACTTCAAGTGCTTCTTTTAAATTTTTTCTTTGTTTATACATGTTATTCATATTTTACTGCCCATACTACATTCCAACTTTCAAAATTAGGTTTATCATTACTCATCCATTCATATTTATTTTCTATTTGGAAACCAACTTTTTGACAAATAAGTTCCAATTCGGTATCAAAAAAATATCGCATGGGATGTAGCTCTTTTTTTTGTATTATTTGATTTGTGTTTTGATCTTCAATAAAAACATCGTAATTGACATTCACAATATTGGTTTGAGTTTCTAATGTTGGTTCGGCTATTCTTGTTACTTTAATATATTCATTTTCAAGTCTTTTAACTCGGGTTACAGGTAAATCTGTTAATACAGCCGGTCCATACCAAAAATCAAATATGAAAATCCCCCCTTGTTTTAAATGTTTCTTTGCCACTTCAAATGCTTGGATTAACTCTTCATTCGAATTTTGATAACTCATCACATGAAATAATGAAACAACCACATCAAATTGTTGATTAAGATTGAGCTCTTGTATATTTGAGTGGGTAAACTGCAGTTTGTTTTTTTTATTGAGCGTTCTAGTTTGTGCAATTTTAAGCATCTCATTACTTAAATCTACTCCATGAACATCGTATCCTTTTTCGCAAAACAGTTCAGCATGTTTTCCTGTTCCGCAGCCTAAATCCAATAAAGTCTTTGCCTCTTTTATATGAGTTTTTATCAAATCGTCCACATAGTTTACTTCACCAGCATAATCTTTATCACTATAGAGTAAATCATAATATTGTGCATATAAATTACCAAATTGACTCATTTTGTTACCTTCCAATACCCTGATTTCGTACTTCCAATCCTTTGAATACAACCATCTTTTTTAAGATTTGCTAAGTGTTGCTTAATGGCATTTGCACTCACCCCTATAATGGTTGCTAACTCATCCCTTGTAAGCTCTTTATTTTTAGAAATACTCTCAACAATTTTTTCTCTTGTTCTAAGTTTAGTGATTTCTTGGGTAGTTTCTTGGGTAGTTTCTTGGGTAGTTTCTTGGGTAGTTATTAACTCTTCTGATTTGATAAATTTAACTTGAGTAAAAGTGGAATCATCATCAATTTCGAGTCTAATTTCTGGATACTGTAACATCTCTTGAGCTATTTTCTCATAACCTGTTCCCCATTGTTCGATTAACTCTAATTTTTTAAAAAGATTACCTAAATTTTGATTTCTAAGTTCACTGTATCCTAATCCCAATTTATCTTTATCTATGATAAGCGTACCTGGATTTGTTACTTCTATCATATCATCAAAAATAGCTATTTTTATATCACTTCCTAAAATAGAGTAATCTCTATGAACAATCGCATTAATAATAACTTCCCTTAGTGCCAACAAAGGATATTCCCATCTGTTTTCTCTATAAATCTCGCCAATGGTAGCTCCAAGTTTTATATTCCGTTTTATAAAATCTATCACGTGTTCTATGCTATCTATTATATTACCATCGTATGTTGCTTGATCTAAAAAAACTTTTGTATTTTTCCCTTTAAATCTTGCACATTCACATTTGATTAGCGGAAAATAGTCCTCTCTTTTTTTACTAAACCAAATACCTAAATTGGTAAGATAATAAATATCATGCTCTTTTTTTATAAATTTTAATTTTTCAAAAGTTGAAATATCAGATTTTAGTCCTAACTTGGTTTCTATTTTTTCTACGATATTGTCAAAAATTCCCTTTACATATCTTTCATCGAAATTGACAACACTATCAAAACTGATATTTCTTTTTTCTCTCTCTAATGTCTCTAAAATATCTAAAGTAGCAACTCTGTTTGATGAACCTACACGCACATATGAACTATCATGTTTGCCGATTGATTTTATATAGTGAGGTTTTGATGATGATGGATAAAAGTGTATGACCAGCAAAATTTTATTTTCTATTCTGGCACTATAAATATTAGGAGTTATATTAGGTACACAATTATCATAAATGGTATTGGATATCATCTCTTCAAATTTTACAATATCATTTTCATCAATACCTACTATCTCATTGTTATTGCTAATACCTATAATTAAATCTCCTCCTTGCGAGTTTGAAAATGCTATAGCTGTTTTAATAATTTTATCTTTGGATGGTAGCTCTTGTTTGAACTCTAATTTTCTATTTTCTTTTTGTAAAATAAGTTTTCGTATATCATTCATACTAAAACCTTATGTAAAACATCTGATACTTCAATAATATCTTCTTGCGTTAATGCTAAACCACTGGGAATATAAAACCCTTTTTCGTAAAGTTTTTCACTGTTGGGTAAATACGTATCTAAAAATAACCCCATTTTATTAAATACAGGTTGTTTGTGCATTGGGTAAAAAAATGGTCGCGTACCAATTTTATATTGAGCTAATTCATCCATGATTTCTTTTGCACTTTTTTTATATTCATCTTTTAATGTAATGGCATAGACCCAATATATATTTTCACAATACGATGTTTTTGGTATGGGCAAATTAATGGTATTAATATCTTTTAATAATTCATTATACCTATTCCCGATAACTCTTTTTTTATGAACAATCGCATCAATTTGTTCAAGCTGAGCAACGCCAAGAGCTGCTTGCATATTGGTCATACGATAATTCCATCCCAACTCTTCATGTACAAATCGGTTGGATGAAAAACAAAGATTTCGTAAACTTTTTGCTCGTTTATCAAGATGTTCATCATTGGTTAAAACCATTCCACCTTCACCTGTGGTGATGTGTTTATTGGGATAAAAGCTAAAAATACTGATATCTCCAAAACTCCCACATTTTTTGCCTTTATACTCTTGTCCATGCATTTGCGCAGCATCTTCGATTATTTTCAAATTGTACTTCTTCGCCAAAGCAAGAATAGGGTCAATATCTACAGTTAAACCATAAATATGTACCATCATAATGGCTTTTGTTTTTGGCGTAATTTTAGCCTCAATTTCTTCTACATTCATATTAAACGTATGCAAATCACTGTCAATTAGGACAGGTGTAATTCCTTGCATAACCAAAGACTGTGCACATGATATAATCGTAAAAGAGGGCATAATGACCTCATCGTCTTTTTGAAGTTCTAACGCTTTGATAGCAATATCTAGTGCGGCACTTCCATTAGCACATGTAGTTGCAAATTTTCTTCCCACATAAGCTGCCATTTCATTTTCAAAACGAGTCACAAAAGGACCCTCACTGCTTATCCAGCCTGTGTCGATACATTCATTGAGATATTTTTTTTCATTTCCATTTAATAGTGGTTCATTTACTGGTATCATTACTTTATCACAACTTTTTCATTTAAAATTGGTTCAAATCGAATTTTATCCATTTCACCTGCATAAGGTCCTTGTTTAACTTCTATAATCTCACTATTTTCAAGCATTACAAAGCCATGCCCACCATAAGCAAGCAAAATAACATCACCTTGTTCTAAAATTGAACTTTCTAAATAATTTCTGTCATTATCATAAAAATCAACTCTAACTCTTCCACTTTTTATAATAAGAACTTCTTGCGTAAATTGAACATCTCTTTGAACTGGATTATGTACATGTGGTGGAATAATATAATCTTTAGGTCGATTCATATATCCTAACTGTTGAGAAAATTCATCAGGTGTAAAGAATTGAATCGAATCTGAAGTATAATTTGTTCGAATAATAATTGATAACAATTGACCTTTATGAACAATATGCTCTACCATACTCATAATCCTTGTTAATATTTCACTGATTCTAACACAAATCGTTTAAAAGTCGTATTACAGTCCGATATTAAGACTATTTTTACTATAATTGTTTTCCAAAAATACAATATAGAATGACTGCCTTGTTCTAAAATTAATTTTCGATTTATATATACTATTTTTTATTCAAGATTTTTTATAATCAATTCTTCTCTAAGGGTTTCTAAATACTCTAATCCATATTCACGTTCTGGCTCTAAATAATTTCCTTCTGCCCACTCATTCCAAGCTTTAATAAAAATAATTTGATACTCTTCTGTATAACTTTTTTGTACTTTTTCAATTGCATTTTTTAAAATTTCTCTAAATAATTCAGGAGTAGAACCTTGCAAAACAATTCCATTGCCTTTACTTCTTGCAGTATTATCCCAATTTGGCATCACTAGAGGGAATTCATTTTCATCAGTATTAAGTTGATAATTCTTCGAATAATTGACTAAATCATTGTACTCATATACAGTAGGTCGCTCCTTGGTGTCTAAATATTTCACTTCTTTGGCTTTGGCTTTCATAGTCGCAAAAGGAGCCCCCTCAACACAACTATCGCACCCATATTTTTTGGCTTCATTGGCGAAATGCGCAATAAAGTGGAATCCATTTAATCCCTCTTTTAATGCTAATTCTTGCCAATATTCAGTAAACTCTTTTGCATCAGGTAAATCCTTTGGATTATATATTAGAAACACTAATTTTCCATCAACTTTCAAGTGTCGTGTATCTTTAAATGCCTCTAATAATGAATAAAAATGTTTTTTATAATCTTCTAATCCTGGGTAGGTTTGCTCAATAAGTATTTTATCAGGGGCACCATGCCAAATTCCTGACCAAGTTTGATTTGCCCACCCCAAACAAAAAGGAAAATCTATCTCTTTGTCTCTAACTACCTCTTGAAAAGGACGCTCTAGCAACTGTTTTCCTGCAAACCAATAATGCCAATAACAAAATGCTTCTATACCATACTCTTTTGCCAGTTTTACTTGTTCTTGTTTCGTTTCTTTGACTCGTAAGTCATAATAACCCAAATCAGTTGGTAACTTAGGTTGATTATGACCCTCAAAAAGAGGTTTTGCTTTTCCAACATTGGTCCACTCTGTAAATCCTTTCCCCCACCATTTATTATTTTCTTCAATTGGATGATATTGGGGTAAATAAAAAGCTATTACACGAGCTTTTAAGTTGTTATTTTTCATTATTAACCTTGTGAAATAAAGTTGTTAAATTACCTAGATTTACAATTGATTCCGTAAAAATAGGATTTTTTAATATGTTACAAAGTACTTTAAAGTTCTCATTTGTTTCTAAATGTACAGCTTTTTCAACGTATTCATTATGAGAAAATGTTCCCCAATTTTGTATTTCTGAAAAAACTACATGGTCAACATTCAGTTCTTGTCCAAGTTTAACAAAATCAATCATTTCTTGGAAATTATCTTTTTGGACAATCATACGAATAAGAAAAATGAATTTTTTTTCTCGTTTTAATGCAGAAAGGAAATGAAGATTTCGTAATAAAACATTAAAATTTCCTCCTTTTCGTATTATTGAATATGTATTCTGATTGGTTGCATCAACAGACACTGCAATAATGTTAATTTTATCTTGCACATTCTTAAGTGTGGTATTCCACATCGTTTCATTAAGTAAAATGCCATTAGTATCAATACGAATTTTAAGCTGAGGAATTTTTGAAAAGTCAAACGTAGTCAAAAGTTTTTTATAAGCATCTGAAGCAAAGGGATCTCCAGCACCACACAACCAAAGTTCTTCTAAAGAATCTACTGACTCTTCCATAAATTTTATTTGTTTATTCAGCTTATTCTGACTTTGCTCTTTTGTTAATACTATAAGAGATTTTCTACAAGAAGGGCAACTTAAATTACAAGTTGGATCATCATCTAAAGATATTATTTTGGGTAGTTTTTGAACTTGTTCATATTCTGTTATATCTGGAATTTCACTTTTTAAGATCAGTTCATAGGGCACTTGATATTTATTTATACTTTTTCTATTTTCTAAAACTGCTTGCATTGATGCACATTTAGAACCATCACAATATGAATAATCCCCATCTAAAATAGAACGTCTTAGCTCTTTGAAATCATCGTTATTCCATATTTCTTTAAGTTCTTCCTTATTGGTATTTCCAAATTGATGATGAATATAACAACAAGTACTTACATTACCATTTTCTTGAAGTTCTGCATACATAAAGGGGTTTGGGCAAAGATATTCTTTAAAAATGGAATCATTAATAAATTTCTTTTTTATTCCTATTTTTTGACTCTGCATGTTATATTTTACCCAGATTCTTCAACTTATACCGATTTGAATATTGATAAAATGCTTTTTTATTTGTAACATTATTAAAAAAGAAATATTCTTCAATTTCTTTATATATTATCTTTGTTTGTATTGGCAATTGATAATATAAATATAACCTGTATTTTATATATTCAATTGGCAAATCGAAATCAAACACCCATTCATAATCAATAATATAATATATATCATTCTTTTTTATAAGATTTGGAAAAATAAAATCTATGTTAGAAACTCCATCAAATACTTTTTCTCCTGTAATTAATTTATCAGAAGAGACATTAAAATAGTTAATAATTTCTAAGTTATTTTGAGGCTTCGTAGCTATTTTAGTTTTAAAACTTTCCTCTATTTGTTTTACGAATAAATCAATAAAAATGATTTTTTCATCTTTTGATAAATAATTAAATTCTTGTTCCAAAGAAATTCCATCAATATACTCAAAAGTTATGCTCATTTCACTCTTTTTTAGAATCTTTGCAAGTTTAAAATTATTAGAAATAATAGATTGACTAAGGGTATGATAACTTGTTATCATATGCATTAAATGAGGAATTGCTTCATGACACAAAGCTCTTTTTTCTACATATTTTATCCCATCTTTTTCATAAATACAAGTACCAATTTGATATTCTTTAGCTCGATCATTATTATTTTTTACATAAAGTATTTTCATTTATTGCTCACATATAACTAAAAATGAATTTGCAAAAAATTCATATTGATTATTTTTAATTATTTCTTTAAATGCAATTGTTTCATCAAATAAGTGATATCGGTTACTATCAAAATTTGTAGCAACTGCTAAATTACTGTCTTCTGTAGGTAGATAATTTGATGAATAAATTTCTAATGGTAATTTATAATCAGGATGAGGATAGTAAAAATCATATTTTGTATATCCTGAATTTGTTAAAAGATTTTCTAACTCAATTTTTCCAAAAGTTCTTATTTTATTAGTACGTTTATATCCCGTTATTCCATCAAACTCAATTCCCGTATGATCTTCTTTTGCTCCAGCAAAGTATTTTAACCCAAATTTATTTTCAATGGCTATAATAAGTTTCCCCGATGGCTTCAAATACTTTCTAATATTTTTTAAAAATTCTGAATAAGGATTTTCCCCTTCTGTAAAACTTCCAGCATATTCAAGAACTCCAATTAACGTAATATAATCAAACTTCTCAGTTATTTCCATATCATTTAAATTGCCCACTAAAATTTCAAAGTTTTGATATTCTTTGTTACGCTCTAAATTAATTTGAGATCTTATTTTAGAAAGTTCTACAACTTTGACAGATTGGAGTTTTTGGCAAAACATCCCTGTGAGCGCTCCACAACCACCACCAATTTCTAATAAAGTTTCATCTTTACTAAAAGGATACCAATTTATAATATTATTTCTAATAGAAGACAAATGATAAAGTACTGGCCATCGGTTATCTTGTGATAATACTTCATCAAAATCAGTTTTGTTTTTAACTATTTCTAATAATTCACATTCTATATCACCATCACTATATTGGTCATACCCTCTGTAATAACTTAAATCTAATTTCATTGACTTATCTTTATTTATAATTTTATACCATTGTATCTAAATATTAATTAATCCATTTATTAATTTTAGATAAAAGCTATATAAGGCTTTTAACATATTCCAGAAATTTACTATTTGATGCCCCATTTAAAGAAATATATTGTTTTCTTACTAATTGTACTTTCTTAGAAAACCACCAATCTTCTGGATTATCAATAATTTGTTCTGTAAATCTTGCCAAAGATTTAGGATTGGTGTGCAAAATTCCAACTCTTTCCAATTCATTAAATAATTTTTTATACTCATCTTTTATAAATACAAACTTTAAATTAAAAAAAGCTATTGTTGGTATATTATAATATATTCCTTCAGCAAAAGCACTACTTACAGTACCACAAATAAGCAATTTAGCTGAATTAATAAACTTTAGATTATCATAGCCAAATTCAATATTTTTTTTAAGTTTTTGGCATTTTCTCTTTAATCTTAGCTCAAATTTATAACTTACTATTCCCCTATTTGAAATATATGGTTTATACGTTATTTTGGATAAAGTATTAACGTTTAATAATCTTTCATAAATAGAAATAGTGTTTCTGTAACTTTTTTGGGCCTCTGAATTATACATATGGAAAAGTCCCATATCTGTATCATAAGATGACGTGTTTGCATAAGATAAGAAAAGAACCACTGTCCCTTTTTTTTTCTTACGATTGAGAGATTTATCATCATATCGCCAAAATCCTGTAGATATTAAATTCTTAATTTCATCATCTTTCCATCCAAAAGTAATATAATTATCTGAAATATTTGCTATGAATTTATACCAATTTTTTTCAATATATTGCCCATTTGCATGACTTAAAGAATGAATATTCTTTCCTTGTTCAGCTTGGATTGCCAAAAAAATAGCTAATTTATCATTACTGTACCAATCTTCACATAAAATATATTTTGTAGAAGGTAAATCAATATTATAATAATCGTAAATAGCAACAAAATCTTCGATAAAGCTTTTAGGCAAAAGGTATTTTAAGGCATTAAAAAAAAACTTATCAAAATTATCTTCAAAATCTCCATTTTCAAATTGTAGTTGATTTCGTTTTAACTGATTAATAGAAGTTGTCATTGTATTAACTATAGGTAAATACTTATAACCAATCTTTAAAGTATTGAATCTCTTTCTTATACTTTCACAAATATATGAGTTAATAATAATAACTTTTTGAGATGAAAAATAGGAACTAAGTGCCTTGTTACTAGTTGTATTGTGTTGTTTCTGAATATTAAATTTCTTAATTGAGTAATCAAAAATATTATGGGAGTAAAATGTATTTAAATATATAGAAAAGATTTGGTCTTGATACAAATCATTGGATAGTAATGTCAAAAAGCTTTCAACAGTATCCTCTGGATAAAAGAAGTTTTCTTCTTTTAAAGGTTTGTAAAGATTATTTGCTACATTAAAACATCTATACTTATTATATCGAATCCATAAAGCACTCGTTAAACGAAAGAAATAATAACTTAATACTTTATACCAAAATTCTTTTGAATAATTTACTTGATGAATTTCATTCAACTTTACAGAAACAATATCTCTATATTTTTTATATTTTTTTAAGATAATATCGTAATGTTCAATCATTCCATTTTTATCATAAAATAATTCATCAATAGATTCACTAGCATGAATATTACAATAGAATTCTTTTAACTGTTGAGATATAAAAATAAAATTATGTATATTCTTATTATAATCTGTTTGTTTTGAAACTATAAAATTATATTTCATTTTGTTGCCAAGATAGTCATATTCCCCGATAGTTTATATTCACACAATAAACGCTGAAAATCATCTAAAAAATCATCATATTGATTATTACTATAAATCATTTCCCAAAAATCTGAAAGATGGGTTTTCTTTTGCTCTGAGTAATTCTTTACAATAGAAGTATCTAAAATACCATCTGAAAAAACAATAACTTTACTAAATCCTGCACGTTTTAGCATCACTTCTATGGAATGAGGGTTAAAATAATTTAAATGTGCAGGAACAACTAAATTTCGATAAATTGCTCCTAATTCTAAGAAATCATATGCTAGGAAATTAGGCATAGTCATATACAAAGTACCTTTAGGAGTAAGCACATCATAAATACTTTTTAATACTTTAAATGGCTTTGGTAAATGTTCAAAAACTTCAAAAGAAATTACAGTATCAAATTTTATATTCAAATTCTTTTTAGAAAAAGCAGCAACATCTGATAATTCACAGTTAATTCCCTTTTTTTTACAAGATTCAATAGCTGATGGGCTTAAGTCAATCCCTGTAATATTTAAATTACTATCACGCTCTTTAAGAAGTTCAATTGTTATTCCATTCCCACAACCAAACTCTAATATATTTTTGGGCTTAGAATCTTGCATCCTTTGTAAAAATTTATCTACTCGGATTTTATATAACTCTTTTCGTTTTTCCTGCGTTAATTCAAGTATAGTATTTGCATGTTTTGCTTGTTCTGAGTTTGTATACCACCACGATAATTGTTTATTATTTGGTCGTGGAGATACAAAAAGAGTACTACATTTAGCACAATTCTGGAATTTAAAAGTATCTTTTTCAAATAATTTATAAAAATTCTTTGAACCACAAGCAGGACACTCCTTTAAAACTTTAAATTTATTACCAAATTTCTTATTAAAATTCTTAATATCATCGTGATACAATATTTCTCTGTTATAATTCAGTAATTTCTCGGGTCGAATATCATACTCTTGAATTTTCATCTTTTACCTCTATTCCATAGCTGATTGATAAACATTTTGAACAAATTGGATGCTTTTGCCAAGTATTACTAGAAAAGTTATGACGTAAATCAGCAAAAATACTTCCTTCCCAAATTTCATTAAGTGATTGTTTTAGAATATTCCCCATTACCATATTTGTAGCAAAGTGCGAACAACAGGGCAATACATTCCCATCACCTCTAATAATTGCTCTTTCAAAAGGACTGTGGCAAGTGATGTTTAAAGGTTCAACATCAAATCGTTTACTGTTCTTGGTTATAAGATGGTTTTTAGAATTATCTAACACGGGAGTTAAATACTCTTGTATCGAAATATAATCAACTTTATCTTTCCAAAATTCATACCACTCTTCAAGTTCTAATTCATTCTGGGATGTGCGTACAAATGAAATTCTTACAATAGGAAAAATTTTATTTAATTTTTTCTTTAACGCTAAAAAATTGAGGATATTGGAAAGCACTTCTTCATAGTTTGAACCTTCCCTTGCCTTTTCAAATGTTTCTTTTGAATAGCCATCAAAACCAATCCTTAAACGTGTTAATCCACTGTTTAATAATTCAATACTTTTTTTTTCATTTAATAAAGATGCATTTGTATTAATATATGTATCGACAACTGTATTTATAGAATTTACTGCTTTAATTCGGTCTATAATTTTATTATCAAGCAAAGGTTCATTGATTTGATTTAAACATATTGAAGGGATCTTCATTTCTTGAATGAATTTTACAGATTGATTAAATATTTCATCTGACATTGGCTTGGTTTTTTCATAACCAACAGAGTGAATGCACATTGAACACGAAAAATTACAAATTGAATTTGTTTCTAAAAGTAAAAAAAGTAATTCATTTTTTTTATTATTAGCCCATTTATTTCTATATTCTTTAAAAAGTTCTTTTTTAGGATGATATTTATAAATATATTCATCTATATTTCCATGTTTTGAGTAATCATT
>Ga0265294_10000291_pt1 | contig 66236 bp, 62 predicted proteins | sample MunlanPumphouse3_FD_192504 | JGI IMG/M metagenome (GOLD analysis project Ga0265294, IMG submission 192504) | Groundwater microbial communities from a municipal landfill in Southern Ontario, Canada - Pumphouse #3 | ecosystem: Environmental > Aquatic > Deep subsurface > Groundwater | place... | reverse complement strand
TGGAAAGAATTCTTTAAAGTTATTGAAACCAAATTAAGCTTTATTTTCTATGTTAATCGTAAACAAGCAGTATTAGTCTCAAAGAAAGCTCTTAAAGAGGCCGAAGTTGCTAAATTAAGAGAGATTATCTTTGAGTATGGGACAAAAAACAATGTCAAACTCAAACTTTCACCTCGTCAAGAAGAATTAGCGGCTCAAATTCCCGATGATTATGTGGTAGAAAACGAACCAGATGATGAGGAAGTTGAAGTGGTAGAGAATAATGAAGCCAAAGAGACACCAAAAAATCCAGAAATTATTGATACTACTGAGGCTATAAACGAGCATAAAGAAGATAAAGCAGAGGTTATAGATGCTGCAGAGGTTAAAGACGAGCATAAAGAGGAAGACAAATAACTTCCTTTTTCTTTTCTCCAATAAAAAACGAAGTTGGAGCATTAGTTTTGTAGGTAAATACAAATAGAGGGCAATTATGGATCGACAGTTACTAGAAACATATAGCCAGCGTCTTAAAGATGGTGATGAAACTGTCATCGCACCAATTTATCAAATGACTAACCGTATCGTATTTGCGGTAGCCTATTCAATTTTGAAGGATGAATTCAGTGCACAAGATGTCATGCAAGACACCTATATAAAGATGAGGGCAAGTATCGGGTCTTATACAAATGGGACAAACTTTTTGGCTTGGCTCACGACTATCGCTCGTAATTTTGCTTTGATGGAATATCGGCGTCGCAAGAAAGAAGTGACGATTGATCCAGTTGCGGCAGAACCGTTATTTGGCAGCGTGACTTATGAATACGAGCAAAAAAATCCAGTCTTAGAAGCCGCTCTTGCCTGTTTAAGTGAGGAAGAAAGAACAATAGTTTTCCTCCACATCAATGGTGATTTAAAACACCGGGAAATAGCGGATGCCACTGGTAAACCTTTAGGAACAGTCCTTTGGGTTTATAACAAAGCTCTCAAAAAATTAAAAGCTTATTTATTAGAACATGGAGGTGATAAATATGAGTAATCAAAAAAAGAGTTTAAAACAAGAAATGCGCAGAGAATTTGCTGTCATTTTACCTAATGTTTTAAGCGCAGTAGTGAATACTCCTGTTACACCAGAAACAACCAATTCAAGCGATGAAATTATTTTCAAGAAAGTTAACTTTAGAATGGCCTTTGCAGCCTTAACGCTTCTCTTCTTCTTTGCAGTAGCGGGAGGCAGTAGTTATTCTTATGCTAACCCAAGTACTTATTTAACAATTAGTTTTGCTAACACTGGCAGTAGCGGGGTATCGACATTAGCCGCAACCAGCAGTTCCGACAATACTTACTTATTAACGCTTGGTGTTAACAACTTCGACTTTGTGGTGGACTATGGCTGTAGTAATTCATCCTTTGGGGCCGAATTAACAGAGAATGTGCATTTTAACAATCAACCAGTTAAAGATGTCATTTCTAACTTAATTAACTATGGCTTAGAAAAAGGTTATTTAAATGGCAATGACTTATCAACTCAAATGCAAGTAAATGTCATTACTAACTATGAAACTTCAAGAGAAAAATATTGTAATTATGTTCAAGAAGTCTCAGATCAAAAAGGGTTTGCTAGAAGTGTTTCAATTGCAAATCCACAAGTTTTCTCAAATGACATCTACAATCAAATTGTTACCGCTTATCCAGCGATGAGTCCAGGTCGAGTTTGTGCTATTCAAGAGATTCTTGTTTATAGCAATGCTTACACCTTAGATGAACTTGCTTCCTTAAGTAATAGTGAGTTGGCTAAAATACTAGTTGCTATCCATTCAGCCAAATAAAAGACCGGAATTACCGGTCTTTTTCGTATTTTGTTTTCGAGTAACGACAGCCACAGCAGTTCTGGCGGTAAAGGTTTAAGTCTTTACAAATTTCCACACTCTTATCGATTTGTTGGCCCTTTTTAAAGTCAGAGAATAGATACTTAGTATTCGGGTATTTCTCTTGTAAGACTTTGCCAATACCATTTAACATATCAGAATCTTTTTGGCGAGAACTAGTCATAATAGTAGTAAAGTAATCATAGTTATTCTTACTAGCATAGGCATAGGCTTCATTCATTCTAGTGGAGCAGCAATAATAACAGCGTTTGCCGCCTTCTTTATGATCATCAAATTCTAATAATTTGGCTTGGAATTCTTCGACTGCATAAGGGGTGACAATCCATTTAACATTACTGTTATATCTTTTGTTTACGTAACCAATATATGTCTCAAAGGTCTCTAATCTTTTTTGATACTCCTCTAAAGGAGCAATATTAGAATTATTAAAGAAGAGAGTAACATCAAAATAATCAATTAAATAAGTGATAGGAAAGGCCAAACAAGGGGCACAACAAACGTGCATTAAAAGAGTTGGTTTCTTACCACTCTTTTTAATTTCTTCAAGGGACTTTAAGCCCATTCTATAATAAGTAAAACGATCCATTAGTAAATAAACATCGCATCGCCAAAACTAAAGAACCGATAACGCTCAGCGACGGCCTCCTTATAAGCTTTAAAAACAAAGTCTTTGCCGGCAAAAGCCGAGACTAACATAATTAGGGTAGATTTTGGTAAATGGAAATTAGTAATTAAAGCATCAATGGCTTGGAATTTGAAGCCAGGGTAGATGAAAATAGTAGTGGTCGCACTTCCGCCTTTAAAGGTACCATACTTTTGGTAAACAGCTTCTAAGGTTCTAGTGGTTGTTGTTCCCACACTAATAATACGACGACCCTCTTTTTTGGCTTGATTCAATTTCTCGGCCACCTCATTAGTGACACTATAGTATTCTGAATGCATTGGGTGGTCTTCAACTGTGTCTTCACTGACCGGTCTAAATGTGCCGAGTCCAACATGTAAAGTAATATCGAGAACCTCAACACCTTTTTCTTTTAACTTTTCAAATATCTCGTTAGTAAAATGAAAACCAGCGGTTGGGGCAGCGGCGCTACCTTCAACTTTGGCATAAACAGTTTGATAGCGATTAGGATCATCTAAGCGCTCCTTGATATAAGGAGGTAATGGTGTATTACCTAATTTATCGAGTATTTCATAGAAGATACCTTGATAAATCATTTTGAAGACTCTAATACCTTCATCCTTGACTTCCACACACTCTGCTCTTAAAAGTTTATCATCAAAGATGATAACAGTTCCAACTTTGACAGTTCGAGCATTGCCGACTAAACATTCCCAATTATCGCCTTCTTGCGAAAGGAGTAAGACCTCAACATGAGCATTGGTCTTTTCTTTAATGCCAAAAAGTCGAGCAGGGATTACTTTAGTATTATTTCTAACTAAAACATCACCTTTATGTAAGTATTCAACGATATCATAAAAATGGCGATGCTCAATCGTCTGCTTTTCGCGACATAAAACCATCATTCTTGATGTATCGCGCTTTAGAAGCGGTGTTTGGGCGATTAATTCTTGGGGTAAATCATAATCAAAATCAGTTACTTTCATTGTTGTTCATCTCCGTATTTTGTAAGTTTAGAATATCTATTAGAAACCTTTTGAATCCTTTTGATCAAGTCCATATTTTTTAATTAGTTCAGCTTTAAAATCACCATATCTATCTTCTTGAATAGCCACTCTTATTTCTTCCATTAAATGAATTAAGAAGCGAAGATTATGGATTGAGAGTAACCTTTTAGCTAAACCCTCATCACATTTATATAAGTGTCTTAAATAAGAACGGGTAAAGTTCTGACAACAATAACAATCACACTCATCATCAATTGGGCGTAAATCATATTCATATTGTTTGTCACGAATATTAACTCTGCCTTTTGAAGTCATCAACGAACCATGCCGAGCAATTCTAGTTGGTAAAACACAATCAAACATGTCTACACCTCTAAAAACGCCTTCTAGGATGGCATCAATTGATCCGACTCCCATTAAATAACGCGGTTTATCGCTTGGAAGGTAAGGAATAGCGTAATCAATCATTTTATATAAGGTTGGTTTATCTTCTCCTACACTTGTTCCACCAATGGCATAACCAGGGAAATCTAACTGAGCGATACCTTCGGCTGACATTTTTCTTAAATCTTCAAAGGCACCACCTTGGCAAATGCCAAAAAGCGATTGTTCTGGATTATGATTGGCTTCTTTACATCTTTTAGCCCATCTTAAGGTTCTTTCCACACTTTGTTTCATATATTCATAAGTGGCAGGATAGCCGGGACACTCATCCAAACACATTGCTATGTCACTGCCTAGTTTATTTTGAATTTCAATTGATTTTTCTGGTGATAAAAAGAGTTTTTCACCGTTAAGATGTGACTTAAAAGTGACACCCTCTTCGGTTATTTTGCGCTTTTCTGCCAATGAAAAGACTTGAAAACCTCCCGAATCTGTTAACATCGGACCCTTATAATTCATAAATGCTTGCACTCCACCGGCATTAGCAACAACATCTTCACCTGGTCTAAGCCAAAGATGATAAGTGTTGGCTAAAATAACTCCAGCATGAATGGCATATAAGTCATCCGGAGATAAGTATTTAACACTAGCAAGTGTACCAACTGGCATAAACATTGGAGTCTCCACATCACCATGAGGGGTATGGAGTATTCCATAGCGGGCGCCACTTTGCTTACAGATATGTTTGATTTCAAAATAAAACTTTTCACTCATTAATAATCACCTTTAATATGATAGCACAAAAAGAATGACTTTATGAAAGTTATTCTTTATAATGGTGATATGAATATCTTACTAGGATTAACTTTAGTTATTTTTTGCTTTATTGGCGTCTTGTGCGCTTACCGCTTCTTTGGCAAGAGCGGTGTTTTTGCTTGGATTGCAATTGCTACGATTTTAGCCAATATCCAAGTAACGAAGACAATTGAAATCTTTGGAATTACTGCCACCTTAGGTAATGTATTATATGGTTCTATCTTTCTTGCCACCGATATTTTAAATGAGTATTATGGTAAAAAAGTAGCCAATCGTTCGGTGTTTTTAGGATTTGGTAGTTCATTGGTTATGATTGTAACTATGCAACTGGCAATTCAATTTATACCAGCCGCCAGTGATCAAGCCACTGGTGCTTTAATTGCAATTTTTAATCCTGCCATTCGGATTGTCGGTGCTAGTTTAGTGGCTTATTTAGTTTCCCAATTATTAGATGTCAAGATTTTCCAAGTCATTAAAAATAAATGGCCAAGTAATAAATATTTATGGTTAAGAAATAATGGGGGAACTTTAATCTCCCAATTAGTAGATACTGCCATTTTTGTCTCAATTGCCTTTATTGGTGTTTATGATACTGGTACATTGATTGAAATCTATCTAACAACCTATGTCTTTAAAGCCATTATTGCTTTATTAGACACGCCTTTCATCTATTTATCGAAGAAAATTCACCCTACAGAATGAGGCCTTTCTATATAGAATATAGAATTATAGGTTGAAAAATTGGCGTTAAATCATTACAATGTATATGAAATTGAAGGTGAAATTATGGGGCGTGCTGCAGAAGTAAGAAAAAAGGCAAGGGCAGAGACTGCCGCTGCCAAAACAAAAGTATATTCAAAGTTTGGAAAGGGATTATATTTAGCTGCTAAAGCTGGAGTTCCAGATCCAGAGATGAACGTAACTTTAAAAAGAACAATTGAAAAAGCTAAGAAAGCTCAAGTACCAAGTGATGTAATTAAACGGGCTATTGATAAGGCTAAAAGTGGAACTGGAGAAAACTATTCTTCAACTACCTACGAAGGCTTTGGTCCTGGGGCATCAACTTTAATTGTAGAATGCTTGACAGATAATCCTAATAGATGTATTACTGAGGTTAGAACTTGCTTTACTAAAGCAAAGAGCAAGTTAGGAATCTCGGGCTGCGTTTCTCATAATTATGACCATGTGGCTTTATTAGAAGTTAGTGGCATTAGCGAAGATGAAGTTTTAGAAGCTTGCATGAACGCTGATGTTGACATTACTGACATTAGCAGTGAGGATGGAGCAGTTACTATTATTGCCACTCCAGACAAACTCTATGGCGTTAAGGAAGCTATTGAGAAATTTAGACCTGGACTCAACTTCACAGTTGAAGAAGTTACTTATTTACCAACAAATAATGAGTATGTATCTTTAGCGGGTGAAGAGATGGAACTCTTTGAACGTTTATTATCACTTCTCGATGAAGTTGATGATGTTCAAGAAGTTTATCATAATGTCAAAGACTAAAAAGGAGGAATCTTTATGGAATTAAAAGGTTCAAAAACAGAGAAGAATCTCTGGACTGCTTTTGCAGGAGAATCTCAAGCGAGAAATAAGTATACGTATTTTGCCAGTGCTGCTAAAAAGGAAGGCTATGAACAAATAGCTGCTTACTTTGAAGAAACTGCAGGCAATGAAAAAGAACATGCTAAACTTTGGTTTAAAGCTTTAGGTGAACTAGGAGATACAAAGGCCAATTTACAAGCTGCCGCCAATGGCGAACACTATGAGTGGACTGAAATGTATGCCGAGTTTGCTAAGGTTGCTGAAGAAGAAGGCTTTAAGGCTCTAGCTGCTCAATTTAGAGGCGTTGCTGCAATTGAAAAGAGACATGAAGAAAGATATCTAAAATTGCTCTCTAACATCAATAAAGGCATTGTCTTTAAAAGAGAAGAAGTTAAAGTTTGGGTTTGCCGTAACTGTGGACATGTCTACATTGGCAAGGAAGCTCCAAAGGTTTGCCCAGTTTGCAGCCATCCAGGTGCTTACTTCGAATTACTAAACGAAAATTATTAAATAAAAATGCGTAGGTTATTAAGCCTACGCATTCTTTTATTTAGACTAAAGGAATGGATATATCCTCGTCATTTTCGAATTTATGTAATAAATCTTCAATCGTTAGTTTAGCTTTTTCTGGCCCCTTAACATCTAAGATAATTTTACCATTACTTAACATAATAAGCCGATTACCATATTTAATAGCATCTTTCATATTATGCGTAATCATTATGGTAGTAAGTTTATTTTCTTTAACAATATCTTCAGTTAAATCTAAAACAATTTTAGAGGTTTTTGGATCAAGGGCTGCAGTGTGCTCATCAAGTAATAAAAGTTTTGGTTTCTTTAAGGTCGCCATTAAGAGCGTTATCGCTTGTCTTTGGCCACCAGAGAGTAGACCAACTTTTTGATTAAGTCTAGTTTCAAGACCGAGATTTAAAGACTTTAGTTTCTTAATATATAAATCTTCATGATCTTTACTAAACCCCCATTTGAGGGTTTTCTTTTTATCCCGTCGATAGGCGATTTCTAGGTTTTCAAGAATTGACATCATCGGCGCTGTGCCCATACTTGGATCTTGAAATACTCTACCTAGATACTTGGCTCTTTGATATTCAAGTAAATTTGAGACATCTTTGCCATCAATTAAGACTTTTCCTTGATCAGGAGGGAAGACACCACTAATGATATTCATTAATGTTGATTTTCCACTCCCATTACCACCAATAACTGTGACAAATTCACCTTTTTCAATCTTTAATGAAACATCATCTAAAGCCACCCGTAAATCTTCTTTATTACCGGTAAGGTTAAAAGTTTTAGAAACATGTTTAATCTGTAACATTGACCTTACCTCCTTTTTTCTTAGTCTTTTGAATAAAGCGTTTGACTAGAGGTCCCGCCAAAACAATAGTAATTAAGACAGCATAGAGTAACTTCTTTAAGTAGTGAGGTAGACCAAGTTGAATAGCAATAGCTACAATTAAGTAATACATAATCGAACCTAAAGCCACCGAGATAATCCAGTTCTTGAAGGTTCGTTTACCAAAGATGGATTCACCAATGATGATGGATGATAAGCCGATAACTAAGGCACCAATACCCATCGAGTTATCAGCATTCAATTCATTTTGAGCAAACATAGCACCACCCATTGCGATTAAAGCGTTGGAGATGGCGAGTCCTAAGATAATCATAACCGTTGTATTAATACCTTGAGCTCTTGCCATATTTTGGTTCATGCCAGTTGTTCTAATTGACATGCCAATCTCGGTACCAAAGAACCAGTAAATAATGAATAAAACTACGATGACAATTATTAAGGAAGTAATAATACTATTTAAATAAGGGGAAGCAAAGATATGTAGGTATGAGAAGATGGTATTATTATCACCAACATAAACAACATTGGAATAACTTGCTCCTTTAGGCCAGCCCATTAGCATCATATTGATGGAAAATAAGCCAGTCATGGTAATAATTCCTGATAAGAGTTTAGGAATTCTAAGTTTAGTATGTAAGATTCCTGTTATAGCTCCAGCTAGGAAGCCACATAGGGTGGCAAGTAAAGTAGCTATGAAAGGATTAACTCCTAAAACAATTAAAGCAACAGCCATAGTTCCACCTAATGTAAAACTACCTTCGGCTGATAAATCTGCGAAATCTAATAAGCGGTAGGAGATAAATATTCCTAAAGCCAATAAAGCATAAGGAAGTCCAATCGCTAGAGCATCAATAAATACCCAGCCCATATTAACTTAGTCGATCACGGATGGAACTAGGAAGCGTGAGTCCAATCTTGGTTAAAGCTGCTTCATTCACTGTTAGTTCGCAGTCTGTGAGTGATTGAGTTTGAACAGCCATAGTGGCTGGAGTTTTACCATTTTTAAGCATATCTACTAGCATAGCGGCAGTTTGTTGCCCTAAGCGGTAGTAGTCAATTCCTAATGTTATTGTTCCACCAGCAGTGACCATATTTGGTTCACCACAAACAACCGGGATTTTACTTTCATAAGCGACATTTGTTAAAGCTGGCATATTGGAAGCTAACGTATTATCTGTTGGAATATAAATAGCATCAATGCCCTTCGAAATAAGTTGTCTAGTTACTGAAGTAATTTCAGTGGCATCAGAAATAGTTGCGATAGTAGCATTTAAACCCATGGCTTTAATTTGGGCTTCGGCTAAATCGGCTTGGACTTTTGAATTTGTTTCACTAATTGTATAGACAATACCAATTGAAGTCGCATTTGGTAATAACTCTTTAATTAATTCAATTTGTTCTTTCACTGGGTTAATATCACTAGTTCCAGTAATATTACCACCAGGTGCTTCATTTGAGGCCACTAATTTAGCATCGACAGCATCGGTGACAGCGGTAAAAAGAATCTTACAATCTGAATTTTGGGATTTAGCAGCAGCTTGTAAGGCGACAGCGGCTGGAGTAGCAATCCCTAAAACAAATTCATTATCCCGCACTAAAGAACGTGACATCGTTGACATACTTGACTCATCAGCTTCTGGATTTTGGTAAGTGATAGTTATATTTTCACCATCCACGTAACCAGCACTAGCTAAGCCATCCACAAAGCCTTCTTTGGCTGAATCCAAAGCTCCGTGAGTTAGTAGTTGTAAGATACCAATCTTTGTTTTCTCTTCCTTTTGACTACAACTAGCCAAAGACATTGACGCGCAAACGAGCGACAAAGCTAAACCTAATTTTCTAAAAGTTTTCATATCCATTCCTCCAAACTTTTATTTTTCCAAAAAAAAGGTGTTACTACGCACTGTAATAACACGAGGAAGGATGAGAAAATTATTTCGTGTTATTACTATTATCGCAATAACACTATCTCTTTTTGGTCTTTACTTTTATCCGTTAGCAAACACCCAAGGTAGTAATCACGATACCGCTTGGAAAATAATAATAAAAGTAATAATAAAAGGAAGATTTGATTTTATTTAATAAGGTCTTGAACATAAATAAGCAATCTCCTTTCATTCGTGATAATTCAATTATAGTTTTTCTAGTTAGCAAAGCAAGCCTTATTTCCATGTAAGTGCTTTCAAGTTTTAGTCAGCAACTTTCGTGGCTTTGATTACTAAAAACATTGGAAATTCTTTTTTGGCTTGCATGATCATTTCACTGCGAACTCCCTTTTGTTCTTGCTTATAAGTGATGAGTTCATCAACTTTACTAATCATGAATCCAGCATTGGCTAAAGCGTTGATGTAAGACTTAAGAGGCCGATGGTAATGAATGGTTTCGGCGCTGTCATTTTCACTTGGATTTTGTTTAATTTTAATTTCAGTATTTTCTAGGTATTTCCAAATAACTCTTTCTTGGCGTTTTTCTTTATCATTGAATTGCCAGTCAGCGTATTGCGGAATTCTAAAGCAAGGGTGCATCATGGTAATAATTAAAGATCCACCTTTTTTAAGTAACTTATTACTGGCCTTAAGTAAAGGTGCCATTGGTGAGATATTTTGAATTGATAAAACGATAGTAGCGTAGTCATAGTAATTTTCCTTAAGGTCAAACTTAAGATTGCCATTATTAGAAAGCAGTTTAGTGCAATCAGCAGTCACATAAGCGGGGTTAGTAACACTTGGGCTTCTTTTCTTGGCCATTCTAACTAGGGTTGGGGAGATATCGATACCTAAAGTTTCACAACCGAGTGATGAAAGAAGCCGACATAAAACACCTTGCCCACAAGCAATATCTACGACTTTTTTCCCCTCTAAGTCATGCTCTTTCTTCCCACCCATTAAATCAATTAGGTTAGGGAAAATAACGAAGCGGTGGAATTCGCTACCTTCTTCGCCGACTAAAGCATCATACCAGTTGGCAACTTTGTTCCAACGGAAAGAGTCATCAATTACTTTTTTCATATCGTTTATTTTACACTATTTACTGAACAAAATCATTAATTGTGCTAAAATTACTTTGTGGAGCGTGATACTCAATGAAACTTAAAAATAGTTTTTTCTTCACTTTTAGAGAAGCAAGCAAAGATGAAGATTCTCTTAGTGGACGTCTATTAACCCAAGCGGGTATGATTAAAAAGACTTCAGCCGGGGTTTATATGTATTTACCTTTAGGCTTTAAAGTCTTAGCTAATATGAATGACATCATTCGCCAAGAAATGGTTAATGCTGGTTCACAAGAAGTTTTGATGCCAGCTTTAGTTAATGAAGATGTTTATATTGCCAGTGGACGGCGGGCTGGATTCGGCCATGATATGTTCACTTTAAAAGATAGATTTAATAAAGCCTATGCTTTAGGCCCAACTCATGAAGAGTTGTTTGTTATGGCAGCCAAGATGAAGATTAAATCCTACAAGGATTTACCTTTTAATATCTTCCAAATGCAAACGAAATTTAGAGATGAACCACGCCCAAGATATGGCTTAATTAGAGTCAGAGAATTTGAGATGAAAGATGCTTATTCTTTTGATGCTGATTTAGCAGGGTTAGAGATTTCATACAGAAAGATGTATGATGCCTATGTTCGCATCTTTGATCGGATGGGATTTAACTATGCCATTGTGCGCGCTGATACTGGAGTTATGGGCGGACTTTTAAGCGAAGAGTTCCAGGCTTTAACTGGCATTGGTGAAGATACCATTGTTACTTGTGATTCTTGTAAGTATTCGGCTAACCTTGAGATTGCCGAATGTGTGAATGATGAACCAGTGAGTAATGAAAAACCTTTACCATTTGAAGAAGTGGCAACACCTAATGCTAAAACCATTCAAGAGGTTAGCGACTTCTTACACTTACCAAGCAGTAAGTTTGTTAAGACCTTAATTTATAAAATTGATGATAAATTCTATGCCTTATTATTAAGAGGCGATCGGGAAGTTAATGAAACTAAAGTTAAGAAGCTTTTAGGCGCTTTAGAAATTGAATTAGCCACACCAGAAGATGTGGTAAGAATTACAAAAGCCAAAGTCGGGTTTGCCGGTCCAGTTGGCTTAAGCATTCCGGTTATTATGGATAATCGGGTAGCAAATATGAAAAACTTTATTGTGGGTGCGAATAAAACTGATTGTCACCTTAAGAATGTCAATCTAAGTGATTTTAAAGTTTTTAATACAAGTGATATCTCCCAAATCAAAGAAGGCGACAAGTGCCCTCAATGTGGTGGGACGATTAAGTTCTCTAAAGGAATTGAAATTGGTAACACCTTTAAACTAGGGACTAAATACTCCCATGCTTTAGGTTTACAATTCTTAGATAAGAATGGTAAGTTACAAGATGTAGAAATGGGCTCATATGGAATTGGGGTTGGCCGTTGCTTATCAGCACTAGTTGAACAAAACCATGATGAGCGAGGCATTATTTGGCCAATGAGTGTTGCGCCTTATAAAGTGACTTTAGTCTTAATTAACTTGAAAGATGAAAAACAGGTTAGTGTTGCTAACCAAATCTATGATGAATTAATGAAAAAAGGTATTGAACCTTTATTTGATGATCGCGATGAGCGAGCGGGTGTTAAATTTAATGACTGTGACTTAATTGGAATTCCACTTAGAGTTACCATCGGTAAAGGTGTTACTGATGGTAATGTTGAATTTAAACATCGGAAAGATGAAAAAGCCATCGAAGTTCCTATTAAAGAAATTGTGGACTTTATTGTAAATGAATGTCAGAAATAAAAACGAGGCAGTGCCTCGTTTTGTTTTAGATGAAGTTGAAGATATTGATTATGGCTTGACCACTACTAGAGGAATCGTCACCAATAACCATTGATCTAAAAAACATAAAGAAGATAATCACAATGACTATCAAAGTAATGATATATGACCAAATTCTTTTAAGTTGTTCTTTTCGAACTTTCTTTGGGTCTTCAGGAGTTTTATTGACTTGGTATTGTTCTGTTTTCATTTCTTTTTATCACCTTACTCATTATACTCAATTCATTAGTTAAGTAGCAAGTAAAAAAATACACAAAACTTGAGATAAGTGTGTTATGATAATAAAGCATAAAGGTGGGAAGATTATGAACCAACAATATATTGATGAAAATAAAAAGGCTTTTGACAAAATAATTCAGGAGATGACTTTAGGCTTTAGAAACAACCAACCTAAGTATTTGCCAAAACCTCAAACCACTGAAGAAGGGGAAGTCGTTGTTACTCGGCAAAAGAAGGGGCGAGTCCCGCGGTATGGAGTCAAACTAACCCAAGATGGCGAAATTTATGTTTACAAGTATATGCGAGTAATTGAACAAATAATCGTTCAAACATATGAGATTGAAAAATATAAAGCCGAGAATGAGGCCAAAGACATTATGTGTTTATATATTCTCGAACATGTCTTTAATAACTGCAATATTCCTTTCGAAACACGCTATAATGAGATTATTTCAAGTGATACACGACAAGGTAAAATTAAGTTCTATGGCGCTATCTTCTTAATACTATTACTATTAGCGGCCATTATTATTTCAATTGTTTTAGGTAATCATGGCGCAGCTGCTTAAAGGGACAAGATAAATCTTGTTCCTTTTTTTATTCTTGAATTAGCTTTCTAAAGACTCTAAAATATTAACTAGAGGTGATTAGATGATTACCAAGGAAATAATTAATACTTACTTAGATACTGGTAGTAGAAGAATTGCTTATTTAATGGGTAATGAAAAGCAAATGGTTAGCTTACTTAAAAAACTCATCGATAATGGAATTGATCTTAGAAGTATCATTGAATCATCTGGTCAAAATGATGATTATAATGAGGAACAAAAAGAGGATATCTCTCTAGTTGATTATATTAACGAAAATCCTAGTCTTAGAAATGAGGTAACTGGCGAACAAAAAGATGAAGTCACTGCTTTTATTGAAAATAATCAAGATTTTCAAGAGGTTTCTCGGCTTTCGAGAAGTTGGGCAAACCTCCATTTTGCTGGTAATAAAAAAAGAGCAGATACCATCAATGGTGAACTTGATGGGTTGGAAATTAGTGACCAAAGAGAAATTGAAAAAAACACCCAAAAATTATTGAATAACCCAGATGTTCAAGTCATATATGAAGGTCAAATTCAGATTGATGATTTAGTGGCACGTTGGGATATCTTGGTCAAAACGGATGAGGGTTATGACGTTTATGAAGTTAAGGGTAGCAGTGTTAAATATGGACCAAATGAGACAGAATATCACGATTTTGTTAATGTTATAGACCCAGATACAGGTAAAAGCAAAGGGAAGAGCAAGTTTAGTAAGCATTTTTGTTACGATTTAGCTTTTCAATATTATGTGTATAATAGGGCAAAGCTTCCAATTCGTTCATTAAATTTGGTTATGCTTAATCAAGAGTTCATTCTAAATGAAAGCGAAATATCTTATCCGATAAAAGATCAATATCTGGATAAGTTATTCGTTATTTGTAAAGGTATAGATGTAGGTAGGAGTAAGAACACTCAAGAGATAGTGCCATTACTCGATTACATTAAAGATACTAAATATGAAAAAGATGGTTATCCTGTTGTGGATTCCGTCATCATTGATGTAAGGGGAGCTATCAATAGCAAAGAAATACCAGACCCCGAGATTTTATATGGACTTAGACAAGAACCTTTATATCAAGTATTAAATGATATTTGGGATGTTCCACCAGATCATATATATCGGCTTACTGCCTATGGTTTATCTGGGGGTTCATATCGCAAAAACATCAAACTAATTGAAGAAGGGGTTTATGCAATTTCTGATATCAAAAACTCAAGAGTAGAATGCGCCGGTAGTTCGATTTATGATTCATTTAAACTCGATATTAGTAAAGATGGCGTGGCTAAGAAATCTAATGCCAAAATGCAAATTCTCTATTCCAATGGTGATTGTAGCAAAAACACAACAGACTTCATTGAATTTACTAAAATGCGAGAATTATTTAAGCAAGATTATAGCGTTTATCCATTAATCTTCTTTGATTTTGAATCGATGAATTATCCACTTCCTTTAGTCGCTAATTCTTGGTCTTGGGAACAAGTCTGCACTCAGTATTCAATGCATATTTGTGAGAAGGGCTTTGATTTAGAAAAGCATAATTTTAAAGAAGGCAAGGGTGGAGGAATCACCCATTATGAATATATTGGTCATCCGATGGATGATGGCTATAAATCACCGGATTATCACTTGTTAGAGGTCTTAAAAGCTCAATTTGATGAGGCTCATGTCGATTATTCGGATGCTGGCAAGTTTAAATTAATTGTTTATAATAAGAATTTCGAATTTAGTCGTTTTAAAGAAATGGGTAAAAAATACCCTGAGTTTGCTCACCTTTGTGCAGTGTGTGATGCCAACATTGTTGATATGATAAATTTCTTTCAATTTGGGTATTGGTATCGGGGTGATTTTAAAGGAAGAACTTCCTTAAAAGTAACGCAACCAAGTATTACTAAAGACCCTTATTTTTTAAGATGGTATAAAAATTATACTTATGATATTTCGGAAACTCTAGACTATAGTAAAGGTTTAGTTCATAATGGTTCTATTGCTTTAGATGTTTACCAAAGCATGGTTCGGGCGAACTTCAAAGGTGAGATGGATCGAACTTTACACGATACACTCATCAAGGAACTTTTGCATTATTGTAAGATTGATTCCTGGGGCGAAGTTGTAATGTTTGATATAATAGCTAAGTTACTGGCTGAAGAGGAAAAGGGAACTCTGAAGTTGCCAGTAGATGAACTGAATATTCTTTGGAGGAAATAAAAATGAGTGAAGTTTTTGTTGAAAAAGTAGATATTAGAGTTAGTGATGTTGATATGTATAATCACTGGAAATTAAGTTCCATCTTTTCCTGTATTCAAGAAGCCTCTGGTCACCATATGAACACCATTAAAAGTGGTCGTGAAGACTTATTGGCGCATGGCCTTGCTTGGGTCGTGGCAAGAAGTAAAGTTGAGATGGTTCGCTATCCTGGTTTTGATGAACAAATTACCGTTAAAACTTGGGCTGCCAATCCAATCAAATTTCTCTATCCACGTTATACCATTTTAGAAGATGAACAAGGGGTAGAAATAGGTAAGGCTGTTGTGATTTGGAGTGTCATCGATTTGGGGACACATAAGTTGGTGACTGTCCCTAATGAATTAGTTAAGTTCTTTGACTTTGACCGTAATGCCTTAATCCCATTATCTTTTCCTGCTAAACTTGAATTTGAGGGTTTAGATTCTTCTTATTCTTATAAGATTGGTTTTACAGATATGGATGTTAATCAACATGTGAATAATGCTAAATATTTAGATTGGATTTGTAATGCTATTGATAATAAATACTTGAAAGATCATACTCCAAAAAGTATTCAAATCAACTACTTACATGAGACCCATATGGGTGAAATAATTAAAGTTGATTGGGCGATTAGTGACAATTGTTTAAAGGTCACTGGCTCAGATCAAAATGCTATTTCTTTTAATGCTTTATTAGAATTTTAGGAGGTAATTATGCTTGGTTTAATCGGTGCGATGGATGAAGAGATTATTAAAATCAGTGAAATAATGACCATAGAAAAAACCCAAGATATCGGTGGTTTATCATTTTTTGTTGGTAAAATAAATGCTACTCAAGTAGTCTTAGTTCGTTCTGGGATTGGTAAGGTGAATGCCGCCATTACTGCGACCATCTTAATCAATACTTTTAAGGTTGACCAAGTAATCAATATTGGGGTTTGTGGGGGAGTTTTACGTAACAGCAAACCATATGATATTATTGTTTCGAATAAACAAGGGTACAGCGATGTCGATGTCACTTCGTTTGGTTATGCCTTTGGTGAAGTTCCTCATTCACCCCGTTTATTTAGTAGTGACATTGTTATGAAAACAAAAATGATTGAATTAATCGAGTATTTCCATTATCCTTATAACGAGGGCGTGATTTTATCGGGCGATGCCTTTGTGACTAACCGTCCTGATTTCATGCGGATTATTGCTGGTTCATTTAGTGAAGATGATGTGGTTGGTTGTGATATGGAAAGCGCGAGTATTGCTCAAGTTTGTACAACCTTTAAAACACCATATTTAATTTTAAGAATGATTAGTGATTTAGTAGGTGCGACCGATCAAATGGTTACCTATGAAAGTGTCGTTGAACAATCGAGCGTTAGAATGGCAAAATTAATTGCAGCCTATTGCAATAAGGAGTAAAGAATGAGTTCATTAAAAAAGATTAAAGAACCTAAAAAAGCTGAGCGTTTTGTTATCGCTCCTTTTTTCCAAAGAACAGTTGCAGCCATCATTGATTATGCTTTGTTCTATGGTTTTGTTTGGCTATTTGATCTTTTAATGGGTGATTTTATCCGAGGTTGGTTCAAACTAGCAGAAGATGGAAGCGTGACTAATAAAGCCAACGCAGTTAGTGTTGTCATCGTAGCCTTATTGGCTTCTTTACTTGTTTATTACGTTCCAACCTTATTCTTTAAACATGGGAAAACCGTTGGGAAAAAGATTTTCAAAATCAAAGTTATTTCTAAAGATGGTAAACCTTGCTCTAATTTTAAGACTTTCTATCGTGTAGTTTTGGGTTTCTATGGGATTGAATATGTCACTTGTATCTTTATGTCTGGTATTCCATTTTTCATGGTAGTCTCATATTTCTTTGCTTTTATTAACAAGTATCATCAAGCTTTTCATGATTTGGTTTCGGGAACAATGGTGGTTAGCGATGAGAAGCAAGCGATTATTCTTAAAGAAAAAGAAGTTATTGATAAGAGCGAACAGACAAAAGCTGTCAATGTGCGCATAAAATAAAAAATATTGAAAAAAAACGCTAGATGCGTTAAGATAATAAAGCGCATATATGGACCATTAGCTCAGCTTGGTAGAGCAACTGACTCTTAATCAGTGGGTCGCGGGTTCGAATCCCTCATGGTCCACCATTATACGAAAGAACACAGGGTACGTGCTTCCTGTGTTTTTTTATTGTGATTATTGCCTAAATCGGTTAAAATAAAACAATGTGTAAATTGAGGTGATTTTATGTACCACAAGATTTATGAGGCGATTGCCTCCGCACCTGTCATCACTATTTTTAGGCATCAAAAACCAGATGGTGATGCTTATGGGTCGCAAATGGGATTAAAAGAACTTATTTTAGATAATTTTCCAAATAAGACAGTCTATGTTTTAGGTGAACAAAATAACCATTGGGGGAAGTTACTCGGCTTAATGGATGAAGATATTAGCGCTGATGTTATTGCTTCTTCCTTAGCCATTGTTTTAGATGTGGGTGATAAACCGAGAGTGGATGACCCACGTTGTTTTATGGCTAAAAACATCATTAAGATTGACCACCATATCTTTACCGAAGATTTTGGTGGGTTGGAACTCATTCAAACAAGTTTTATTGCTACTGCAGAAATCTTAACCGAATGGGCAATTCAAAATAAATTAGAGATTAGTAAAACTGCAGCCACTGCATTGTATTGTGGTTTAGTTATGGATTCAGGGCGTTTTCAATATCAAAATACGACACCGGATACTTTTAGACGAGCTGCTGTTTTGCTTGATACTGGCGTTGATATGACATCTTTATATAATTATGTTTATGAAGTTAGTGAAACTGATGTCCGTTATACGGGTTACTGTAGATTGAATTATCAAACGACACCTCATGGTGTGGCCTATGTTTTCATTACCAAAGATATTCGCAAACAATTTGGAATTGGGGAGAATCAAGGGGCAGGATCAGTCAATGCTTTAGCTAATATCAAAGATATTAATATGCATGTTTTCTTTGTAGAAAAAGATGATGGGACAATTAAAATCGAATTTAGATCAAAACAATTTTCAGTTAATGGGGTTGCAGTTAAATATGGTGGAGGTGGCCATAAATTGGCCTCTGGTGCCATCGTTAAAAGTTGGGATGAAGCTCAATTAGTTTTAAATGACTTAGATAAAGTCTGTGAGGATGAATTAAGTGCCTTATAAATACTATTCACAATTTGAAGTGGCCAGACGGGCCATTTTCAAGGCTAGTAAAGCAGTGCTGGAGATTTATAAAACTCCGGATTTTGGAGTGCAAATGAAAAGTGATCACTCACCAGTAACTAAGGCTGATTTATTATCAAACAAGATTATCGTGGATTATTTAAAAGAAACTTACCCTGATTATGGTTATCTCAGTGAAGAATTCGCTGATGATTTATCGAGACTTAACAAGGATTTTGTTTGGATTATCGATCCAATTGATGGGACTAAAGATTTCATCAAGAGGAATGATCAATTTGCAATTAATATCGCATTGGCGTACAAAGGCGAGATTGTTTTAGGCTTAATTATGGTGCCAGCAAAGCACGAACTTTATTATGCTTTTAAAGGAACTCATGCTTATCTTGAGCTTAACAATGAAGTAATTCAAATTCATACTTCTAAAAGAAGAAAGAACCTAATTGCGATTGAATCCAATGAGCATTACACCGACTTAGATAAAGATTATCTCGAAAAACACAATATAAAAGAGATTAAACGGTGCGGAAGTGCTTATAAGGGCTGCTTAATTGCGAGAGGAGTAGCAGATTTACAAATTAAAATTGGGGGTAGCAGTAAAGAATGGGATATCGCTCCAATTGATATTATTGTGACTACGGCAGGTGGGAGTTTTACCCGACCTAATGGTGAAAGATATACATATAATAAAAAAGATGTGTATAATCATAGTGGATATTTAATTATGAATCGGAACCACGCCGGAATGTGGCTAAAGTAGGTGATTGCATGTACGGAATATATCCTGCCAAGTTATTTGGAAGAGTCGCAGCCTTTGTTTTAGATTGCATCATCATTTTTGTGACTTTGGTTGCATTTGAAAACTTAGTTATGTCCAAAATCTCAAATAAAGTTTGGGATTACGATAATTTAATGAAACAATATGAGCAATATCAAATCGACTATGGGATCGCTTATTATGATGAAGATGGTAATTATGTCAGTGTCAGTGATGTTTCTGATGAAACTTGGGATGCTTTTAAGAGCAATACCGATATTCAAAAAATTGCTGCCAAGATTTCTTATGTTGGCATGATTGATATTTCAGTGGATTTATTTGTTGGCGAACTTCTTGCTTTCTTAATCTTCCCTCTTATCTTTAAAGATGGTAGGACATTAGGTTTAAAGATGATGCATATGGGATTAATTGGCACATCGAATGGCTTAAGAGTTAAGTTTTGGCAGGTTTTAGCGAGATTTCTCATTGGTTTCTATGCCGTAGAAAGTGTTCTAACGGTCGGTTTAGTGTATTTAATTGGTCCTTTTGGATTAGTTATTGTCTTGGCTTCAACTATTTTAATGTTTGCGACCAAGAAGCATTTGGCTTTGCACGATATTATCGCCGGAACCCAAGTGGTGGATTTAGAAAGAACGATTATTTATGATAATCCAGGTGAAAGAGAAGCGCATGCAGCTGAATATGCCAAAGAAAAAGAGCACGAAGAGGAAAAGCGGCGCCAAAATGCCATGAAGTATTCCCAAAATAGCGAAAAAATTGGTTTAATTTTACCAAGAGATGAAGAGCCAAAAGAGAAGAAGGGCAAATAACCTTCTTTTTTCTTTATTTGAAACTGAATATTGCAAATAATTTCAAAACCATATTCCTTTTATTTGGGTGTCTATGCTATAATTTAGTTGTTAATTATTATAAATAATTACGAGTCGTTATAATTGAATAGGGAGAGAGAGCATATGGAAGTAGTATTACAACATTTATCCAAACATTTTACTGATAAAAAAGGAAATGTCGCTAAAGCAGTTACTGATTTGAACATTACTATCCCTTCTGGGAAGTTAATTGGTCTACTAGGGCCATCTGGATGTGGAAAATCCACCACTTTATACATGATTGCCGGGCTGCATAAGCCAACCGAAGGTAAAATCCTTTTTGGTAAGAGCGATGTTACTAATGTTCCACCTGAAAAACGGGGAATTGGGTTAGTCTTCCAAAACTATGCCTTATATCCACATTTAACTGTTCGTAAAAACATTATGTTTCCATTAGAAAACATGAAGATGCCAAAAGAAAAAGCCATGAAATTGGCTCAACAATATGCTGATTTAGTTGATATTGGTAAGTTAATGGATCGTAAACCTAAAGAACTATCTGGTGGTCAACAACAACGTGTTGCTATTGCTAGAGCTTTAGTTAAAACTCCAAAAGTCTTATTACTTGATGAACCATTAAGTAACTTAGATGCTAGATTAAGACTTCAAACAAGAGTTGAGATTCGCCGCATTCAACGTGAGACCGGAATAACGACAATTTTCGTTACTCACGACCAAGAAGAAGCCATGTCAATCTCTGATGAAATAGTTGTTATTAATAATGGTTTATTCCAACAAATGGGAAAACCACAAGAAGTATATGATGAACCAGCAAACTTATTTGTAGCTAAATTCTTAGGTAATCCAGCTATTAATATTTTTGAGGGTGAAATTAAAGATAAAAAACTGCTAATTGATGGCATTGAATTTGATCATGGCTTTAATGGTGAAGATCGTCCAGTGTTAGTTGGGGTTCGTCCAGAATCATTTAGACTTGATACTGAAAAAGGCAAACTTCCAATTGAAGTTGATTATACTGAACATATTGGCCGTGATGTTACTGTCATTGGTCATGTTGAAGGTCAAACAAAAACGATTAGAATTATCATCCCAAGTGAACAACTTGCAACCATTGGTGATGCTAAGAAGTTAAAGTTTACACCAAAACGGGTTTATGTTTTTGAACAATCAGGGGAGAGGATTAAATAATGCTTGAAGGAAAAAAAGATGGCTGGAAAGCGTTAATAGCTTTAGCCCCGGCGTTAATATTCTTAATCGTATTTATGTTTTTCCCAATCGTAAATACTTTTATCATGTCCTTTATGGAAAACTTCCAATTTAAGAGTGGTGCTGGTATCTTTGCGATTAATCACCGTTCAACTGGAATTGGCTTTGGGGAATACATCAATGTTTTAAGAAACCCACTTTTTATTACTGCTTTGAAAAACACTTTAGTCATGGTGGTTATTTCTGTTCCTATCTCAATTATTCTATCTTTACTTGTTGCTGTTGTACTTAATGGTATCAAGCGTTTCCAAAATGTCTTCCAAACGATCTTCTTCTTACCATATGTTACTAATACAATTGCTTTAGGGATGGTGTTCAAGGTTATGTTTGGTACAAACCATGGTTTAGTTAACTTAGTTTTATCCTGGTTTGGAGTCGGCCCTGTAGCTTGGTTAACCAATGCTGCAAGTGGCGGTTATTGGTCTTCCTTATTTGTTATCGTTGTTTATACTGTCTGGACCGGTCTTGCGTTTAAGGTTCTTGTCTTTTTAAGCGGCTTACAAAGTATTGATAAACAATACTATGATGCAGCTAAAATTGATGGGGCATCGCGGGGTCGGATTTTTAGTAAAATCACAGTTCCATTATTATCACCAATGATTGCTTACATTACAATCACTTCCTTTATTGGTGCCTTTAAATCGTATGAAAATGTCATTGCTATCTTCGGCAATGGTCAATATACATTCGGACCTTATGGAAATACCAATATGTGGATTACCGTGGTTGGCTTCATCTATAAGACAATGCCGAATATGATGCAAGCGGGAGCACTTTCTAGAGCGTCAGCTGGATCCGTTATTTTATTACTTATCATTCTTGCTTTCACAGTTATTCAACTTTATGTTAGCAAGAAGAAAGTTAATTATTAAGGTGGTGAGCAAACATGGCACAACAAGAAGAAAACATGTACTTTGCTAGCGAAGAGGCCAAAAAGGCTTATCGCAGAAAACACATCATCACTCAAATCTTACTTTATGGCTTCTTAATTTTAGTGGCTATCTTTATTTTGATTCCTTTCTACTGGATGCTCAATACATCTTTGAAGACTGTGACAGAATTGGATTTACCACAACCAACATTATTCCCACGGGAAATTGCTTGGTCAAACTATGCTTATGTGTTCTCCCAAATTGCCTTATTTGGTAGATATTTCTTAAATACTTTATTAGTTTCTGTTTGTACTACTGTTATGGTCGTTATTACCACCATTGGTGCAGCCTTTGCTTTCTCACGTTTGCAGTTCAAAGGCCGTGAATTATTATTCGGAGCATTGCTAGTTACAATGATGATTCCGGGTGAGATGATGATTATTACCAACTATATGACAATTTCAGTCTTGGGTTGGATGGAAACATATACTGCCTTGATTTTCCCATTCAGCGTAAGTGTCTTCTATATCTTCTTTTTAAGACAGACATTTAAGCAAATCCCAGATGAATTATATCTAGCGGCGAAAGTTGATGGAATGGGGGATTTTGGCTACTTATTTAAGGTTATGATCCCGATTGGTATCTCCTCAATTATCACGATTATTATCTTGGCCTTAATGGGTGCATGGAATGCTTATATTTGGCCACAACTAGTTGCTAATGCAGGACCACACCGTTTGATTACCAACGGTTTGATGGCGATGTTTACTGAAGAATTCAAGAGTTACGATAACTATAAGTTAGCAGCTTCCGCTGTAGTTACCGCTCCAATCTTAGTATTCTTTATTATCTTTAGAAAGTATATCATGCGTGGGGTCTCACGTAGTGGTATCAAAGGTTAGGTATATACAGCTACGACAAATGCTGTTTATATAAAAAAGAAAAGGGGAAGATGAAATGAAAAAGAGAATTACGACGCTTGTTCTTGCTTCTGTTCTCGCTACAACCTTAGTTGGTTGTGGTGGAAGTTCAAAAGAAATTAGCTATAACATTCCAGATGTTAATGTTATTTCTGTTGATACTTTAAAAGCAGCTGGGACAACAAACATTACGTTCTGGCATTCGTTTACGACTACTGCAGTCGAGGATGCCCTAGCAACCGCACTTGCTTCATTTGAAAAGGAATATCCTTATATCAAAGTTGAAGCAGTCTCAAAAGGTGGTTATGACAATTTAAAGTCAGCTGTTACCTTGGAAATTCCAACAGGTAATACACCTAACGTTGTTATCGGTTATCCAGACCACTTCTCAGAGTACATTGCGGGTGAAGTTTTAGTACCACTCGACAAGTACATTGCTTCTAAAGAAGTTGGTATTGATGTTTCTGATTACTACTCATCCTATATGGCCGAAGTTACATCCTTAGTTGATGGCTACACCTTTGGTTTACCATTCAACAAATCAACTGAAGTCTTATCCTATAACAAGACTTTCTTTGATGCTCACAATCTCAAAGTTCCAACAACTTGGGATGAAGTAAAAGATGTAGCCCAAAAGTCTTATGACATCATTAAAGCTGTCATGGCTACAGAATCCAAGATTGATACAGTTTCTGGTATCGATTTCTCATCTTGTGATTTCTCAAAATTCTATCCACTATCATACGATGCTGCCGCCAACCAATTTATTACTTATGTCCAACAATGGGGTGGCACATATACTGAATTAGAATCATTTGATAAAGGTCATATTAAGTTTGATTCCACCGAAACAAGAACAATGCTTTCTTGGGTAAGTGAAATGTATACTGATCATTTATTCGCTCCTCCAGCAGTCTGGGAACAATCCTATGCTAATAATGCTGGTGCTTTCCAATATGTTATGTCAGTTGGTAGTTCAGCTGGTGCTCAATACTATGCAACAGCCGCCAATGGTGCTTATGAAGTTGGCGTCGCAGCTGTTCCTTACAAGGATGCAGATCACAAGTATGTTATCCAACAAGGTACAAACATTGCAATGCTTGCTAATGGCACAGATGAACAGAAACTTGCTTCTTGGTTATTAATCAAGTACTTAACAAGTTCTGAAGTTAATGCTGAATTTGCTATCGCTGCTGGTTACTATCCAGTTTCCAAGAGCGCAACAGCTTCAACAGTTTACCAAAACTTCTTGAATTCAACTCCTGATACACCAGCTAAGGCTTCAACTTTAGCAGCTGCAAAGGTTAACGCTGAAGTATATATGACCGAATATAAGTCCTACTTCTCACCAGCATTTGTTGGATCAAGTGAAGTTAGAACAGTTGTCGGTAATATTATTCCTGCTATCACAGTTTCTGGACAAAGTATCGAAGATGCTTTGAAAGATGCTGTTTCACAATTACCAAATTATCAATAGAAGATGAAGAGATTTTGTAGATGTTTACTGGGATTACTTGTTGGTCTAACTTTGGTGGCTTGTGCGAGTTCATCGTCAAGCAGTACCATCTCTTATTCCTCAAGTAGTAGCACAGTAACAACCCTAAATACTGATCAAACCGATGCTTTAAAATTAAGAGCGGCCAACTACCAAGAAATGGATTTTATCGAGCAATATGCTGGTGAAGTAAGTTTACTTGGTTGCGTGGATGGTGATACTGCTAATTTTAGGACACTAAATAAGCACAATGTTACCATTAGATTTTTAGGAATTGATACTCCTGAATCTACTGCATTAGTGCAACCATGGGGTAAAGCAGCAAGTGACTTCACTTGCAAAGCATTAATGGGAGCACATAGTATTGTCATTGAAGCGGAAGTTGCTGTCTCGGGTTTCTTGGATAGTACAGGTTCTAGATACTTGGCTTGGGTCTGGTATCAAAGTAGTGAGACTAGTGATTATCGTAATCTTAATCTTGAACTCGTAGAACAAGCCTATACTAAGGACTATACAGCAACAGGCAGTGCTTACTATTCTTACTTTAGATTAGCATCAGATAACGCGCGTCATTCAGGTCGACGTGTCTATGGTGAAGATGATCCTAACTATGATGCAACTCCAATTGGAGTGCCAGTTACAGCTTATGAGGTCGTACATAATTACGATGCATATGGACCATCCGCAACCCTAGTTAAAATCACGGGTCTAGTGGTCGCTAAATCCGCTTATTCTGTCTACATCAGGGATGTAGTTCCAACCATTAATGAAAATGGAGAAGAAGAATATGCTGGACTCTATGTTTATGGGGGTTACTCCAGCGACTTAACAGCGTTTGCTAAAGTTGGTCGTATCATTTCTTTCTATGGAAGACCAACCAAATATAACGGCGCCATTCAAATCTCGGATGTGAAAACAAAATCGACTGGAGATTACGCTTATACGATAATCTCAAGTGATAATGAAATCACACAAATTCCTTTAGATTTATCCAAAGATTTAACAAGTTATTATGGTCAATTCGTGACTACCAATGTCTTGGTTGAACAAGTCGTTAAGTCCGAAGACTCAATCGCTTTTACGGTTTATGGTAAACTTGAAGGGACTGATATTACAGTTAGTATCTTTGCAAATGCGAAGCTCTACCCAATGTATCAAATGAATCGTATTGAAGTCGGCAGTGTTTATCAAGTAAGTGCTGGATGGAATCCGGGATTTGCTTCCCAAGACTACGATATGGTTCTAGGTGATAATACGAATTCAGATTACGCTAATTTTAAAAAAATAAAGGAGTGAAAAAATGAAACTTTCAAAGAAGATTTCAGCATTAACATTTGCTGCCGTCATGCTTGCAGGATCACTTGCTGGCTGTGGTAGTAAAACTGATCCTAATCAGGAATTAGTTGATGCTGCAGCAGGGGCAATCGTCTTCAGTGGTTACACACAAGTTACCGCTAACATTCTTGCTCCAAAATATGTTACTAAAGAAGGTCAAACGTTAGAAGTTACTTACAAGGCCAACACCGAAAGTGTTACCGTCGCACCATGGGACGATACCAGAGTTAAATTAATCTATACTCGTCCAGCCGCAGATCAACCAGCCGAAGCTTATACCTTAACTGGTACAGTTTCTTATGAAGGCAAAACTGCTAGTAAAGAATTAAGTGGTTATATTATGCCACTACCAGAAGGAATGGTTGTTTCTAATGATGTTGATGCCATCGTTGAAGCTTATAAAGCTGCTGGCACCAAGATTCAAGTTCAATTTACCGGACTTGTTGATAACATTATCTCCAGTGGTTATTACTGGGTCAAAGAAGATGGCGGAGAAGATCATATGTATGTTTATAAATCATCTTCTGCTGATGATGTTAAGTTAGGTGATAAGGTTCAAATTTCTGGTTCCTTAACCAAGTATTATTCACAATACGAATTTGAATCCAGTGTTGCTGTTGATATTTTATCAAGAGGCAATGACTATTCTAGAACTGCTACAGCAATTTCTGCTGCAGACCTCTACGCCATTAACGACTCAGATTATAAGGTTTTAGGTAAACTTTATAATGTTGATTTAAAAGTTGTCGTTTCTGGCAAATATATTAATTTCCAAGCACCAGATGATGCAACTAAAGCCTTCCAAGGTTATAGTATTACAACTGCTGATGCTGCTAAATTAACACCATATGCTGATAAGGTTGTTAACATTGATGTTGTGTTCTACACAACCAACAACCACCGTGTCACATATGCTGGATCCGCAATTACTGAAAAGTAGTTAAATCTTTCCTTAAGATATAAAGATGGAGCTTACGGGCTCCATTTTTATATGGTAGAAAAGGCCTTAAAATGCTAGAATTAGGCTATGGAGGTGAGCAAATGAAAAAAATAGTCAGCGTTTTGCTGTTGGGTCTTTTACTTTGCTCATGCTCTAAAGCGGCTCCACTTTATGAAGTCTCTTTTGTCACTTTGGGTGGAACGAGTGTGGCCAGTGTTAAGGCCAATGAAACTGAACCAATTGAGTTACAACCAGTATCTTCAAAACCTAATTATGCTTTTGCAGGTTGGTATGAAGATGTAAATTATGTAACTCCAGCCGTTTTTCCTTACTCACCAAATCAAGATGTTACCTTATATGCAAAATGGATTGTGACATTATCAAGTTCTGATTTTTCTTATGTCTTAAAAGAAAATGGCGAATACGCTGTGGTCTCTTACTCGGGGAATTCACTCAACTTAGTTTTACCAACCGAATATGAAGGCAGAGCAGTTACGGGCGTTGCTAATAATGCATTTTCCTTTACTCAATCTGTTTATAGTGTAGTCATACCAGAAGGGTACACCACCATTGGTGATTGGGCCTTTGCTGATTGTGATGATTTAAATTATGTAACTTTACCAGATTCTTTAGTTTCAGTAGGAATGTATGCTTTTTATGATTGTGATCGAATGGCAGATGTCATTATTCAAGAAAGTGTCAGTTTAGGAGAGAATGCTTTTTCTAGTCGTTCATCACCGGGCTGTCATTGTTCGCATAAATATAACTAAAAAAAGAATTCACTTAACAGCGAGTTCTTTTTAGATTAAATTAGTTTTTTTCATATAGGCTTTGAGGTGGTTGAGGGCGGCCACTTCATCTTTGCCTTTAGCAACAATTTCAAATTTTTCGCCTTTACCAATCACTAAAGCCATAATATTCATAATTGATTTCATGTTTGCAATGTCGTTAGCATAATGAAGTTCCAAATCACAATCAAATTTATTGGCTTCAAAGACCAAAGCTGCACTTGGTCTTGAACTTAGACCACTTGGTGCTACTATAACAAAAGATTCTTTGACCATGAAATCACCTCGATTGCATTTTTATTTTATCATAAACAAGAATGAATACAACCACCTAAAAGTATGTAAGTGCTTTCAAATTTTGGCGATTGAATAATTCAGATAATCCCTTCTTATTTATTTTAACTACGTATTATGTTAAAATAAGGTTGTTAAGAGAAAGTGGTGAATAAAAATGACCAAACTCAGTAAAGTCAAGGCCCAAAAGTATTTGCAAGCACTACTAACTATTAAGAAAAAATATGTCACAATTTATGATTTATCCCAAAAGACCGGCACTAAAGAAGCGGTAATCCGGGAGGATTTAGCTTTCTTTGATCCAATGATTCGGATGGAAGAAGGTTACGATGTTAGAAGTCTCCAAACTAAGTTAACTAAATATGGTGCAACTCCTAAAAAGACGGCAAAAGCTAAAGAAAAGTTACCAAAACTTGGAGATTTTATCTATGAAAAAATGACTTTACCTGGTGGCATTATTGATAGCAATATGAATCTTTCTACCAAAGACTTAAAAATGCTCAAAAAGATTGTCAACGAGACATTAAAAGGAATGAAAAAATGAAAATAAAAAAGGCAGTTATTCCAGCCGCGGGATATGGTACACGTTTCTTGCCAATTACAAAAGCTGTTTCTAAAGAGATGTTACCAATTATTGATGTTCCTACAATTGAACTAATCATTGATGAGGCGGTTCGAGCGGGAATCAAGGAAATAATTATTGTCATTTCTAAACACAAGCAAGATATCGTTGAGTATTTTACTAGAAATGCTAAGATGGAAAACTTTGTTAAGGAACATGGTAAGGAACAGTTAGTGGCAGTCTTGCGCCATAGTCAAAAGTTAGCCAAGATTACCTTTGTTTACCAAAAGACCCAAAAAGGTTTGGGCGATGCCATTTTAGCTGCTGAAAAAGCAGTGGGAAATGAACCATTCGCAGTCTTGCTTGGCGATGATGTGGTTATGGGAGGAGTCCCGGCAATTAAACAATTGATAGATTGTTACAATGAATATCACACCTCAGTGGTAGGAGTTCAAAAAGTACCACTAAAGGTTATCAATAAATATGGTGCCATCAAATATTCAAAACACAAAGGGGCAACTTACTTTGTAGAAGACTTTATTGAAAAGCCAGATCCAAGTGTTGCACCATCAAGGGTAGCAAGTTTGGGTAGATATGTCTTAACTCCTGAAATCTTTGCTGCTATTAAACAAACAGAACCTGGAGTTGGGGGAGAGATTCAACTCACTGATGCAATTAAGAGTTTAATTACTACTCAAGGCGTTTGTGCTTATGAGTTTAGTGGGACACGTTACGATGTTGGTACTCAATTAGGCTTTGTAGAACTAACGATTGATCAAGCTCTTAAGCGGGCTGATATCGGACAAGATATTAAGAAAAAACTGAAAAAGAAAGTGGAGGAATAATATGGGTAAGAAAGTATTTAAATCAATGGATGGTAATGAGGCCTGTGCCTACGGGTCATATGCCTTTAGTGAAGTGGCAGGTATTTATCCTATCACACCATCATCTCCAATGGCAGAACACATTGACGATTGGGCTGCACAAGGTAAAACTAACATTTGGGGCAGTATCGTTAAAGTCAGTGAAATGCAATCTGAAGCTGGTGCTTCAGGCACAGTCCATGGTGCTTTACAAGGTGGCGTTTTAGCTTCCACTTATACCGCATCGCAAGGTTTACTTTTAATGATTCCAAATATCTATAAATGGGTGGGAGAAGAATTACCGGGTGTTTTGCATGTCTCGGCTCGATCACTTGCCACTCACGCTTTATCTATCTTTGGTGATCATCAAGATATTTATGCTGTGCGGCAAACTGGGGTAACAATGATTTGTTCCCATTCAGTCCAAGAAGTTGCTGATTTAGCACCTTTGGCCCACTTGGTGGCGATTGCTGCTAGTGCTCCAGTATTACATTTCTTCGATGGTTTTAGAACCTCCCATGAAATTCAAAAAGTTGAATTACAAGATTATGCTGATTTAGCTAAGCTTTTAGATCAAGAAGCTTTAGCCAAGTTCAAGAGTCGGGCTATGAATCCTCACTCTAATCCAGTTACCCGTGGTGGTAATGAGAATGATGATTTATATTTCCAAGGTCGTGAAGCTCAAAACGAACACTACGCTAAAGTTGTTGATATTACTGTTGACTATATGAATAAGATTTCCAAATTAACTGGCAGAACTTATGCGCCATTTGTTTACTATGGGGCTAAGGATGCTGACCGGGTTATTATTGCGATGGGTTCAGTCTGTGAAACTGCTGAAGAAGTTATTGATAAACTAATTGAAAATGGTGAAAAGGTTGGCTTAATTAAAGTCCATCTTTATCGGCCATTCTCAGCTAAACATTTACTTAATGTTTTACCAAAAACTGTCACTAAAATTGCAGTTCTAGATAGAACTAAAGAAATTGGTGCTACTGGTGAACCACTGTATCTTGATGTCCATGAAGTTATTAAAGAAGCTAGACCTAATATTTTAGTTATCGGCGGCCGTTATGGGCTTTCTAGTAAAGATACTCAACCTACTCAAGTTAAAGCGGTCTTTGATCATCTAAAGTCGAAGAATCCTTTCCATGGTTTTACCATTGGTATTAATGATGATGTCACTCATTTATCATTAAAAGAAGATCCAAACTTTAAATTGGAACATGATTATACATCTTGCTTATTCTATGGTTTAGGCAGTGATGGCACAGTCTCCGCTAATAAGAATTCAATCAAGATTATTGGTGACCATACCGAACTATATTCACAAGCTTATTTTGCTTATGACTCTAAGAAAGCTGGGGGAGCAACTAGATCGAATCTTCGTTTTGGTAAGACTCCAATTCGCTCAACTTATTATGTCAAAGATGCTGACTTTATTTCTTGCTCTTTGGATTCATATTTAATCAAGTATGATATGTTAGAGAATTTAAAAGATCAAGGAACATTCTTATTAAATACAACTTTTAGTAAGGCTGAAATTGTTGAACATCTTCCTAATAGAGTTAAATCAGAACTAGCTACTAAACATGCGCATTTCTATATTATTAATGCAACTAAAATTGCTGAAGATATTGGCATGGGTCGCCATACAAATACAATTTTACAATCAACTTTCTTTAAGTTAAATCCTCAAATTATTCCTTATGAAAAAGCGGTTCAATATATGGGCGAGATGGCCAAGAAAGCCTATGGCAAGAAAGGCCAAGATATTGTTGATTTAAACTATAAAGCCATTGAAATGGGCGGTAAGGGTATTGAGGAAATTAAGATTGATCCTAGTTGGGCCAAACTTAATGTTGCCAATAAGACTTTAAGCGAAGATGCCTACTTTATTTACACCGAACAAATTGCTAGCTTGAATGGCAATGATATTCCGGTTTCTTCCTTCATTAAACTTAATCGTGAAGATGGTTCAATGAGACCAAATATTACTTATAATGAAAAGCGGAATATCGCAAGCGAAGTCCCATTATGGAAAAAAGAAAATTGTATCCAATGTGGCCGCTGTGTCTTTGTCTGTCCACATGGTGCGATTCGCGCTTTCTTACTTGATGATAAAGAAGTTAAGGCCGCACCACAAATTGTTAAAGATGGCTTACTAGATGCAATGGGTGGTCCTAATGTTAAGGGCTTAAAGTATAAGATTCAAGTTACACCTGAAAACTGTGTTGGTTGTGGTTTATGTATGGTTGAATGTCCAACTAAACCAGAGAAACACGCTTTAGAAATGGTCGATGTTAAGACACAAATGGAGCAAGGTGTTGCTGCTGATTACTTATTTAAACATGTTTCTTATAAATCTAATTATTATCCAATTACTACTTTCAAAGGAGCCTCTTTCTTAAGACCATACTTTGAAGTATCCGGTTCTTGTGCGGGTTGTGGTGAGACACCGTATTATCGTCTCTTATCCCAACTCTTTGGCTCAGACTTAATGATTGGTAATGCAACGGGCTGTTCTTCAATTTATTGTGGCGCTACACCATCAACACCATTTACTACTGATGAGAATGGCGAGGGACCAGCTTGGAATAATTCCTTATTTGAAGATAATGCTGAATTCGGTTATGGTATGCGGATTGCTACCAACTACAAACTCATGAATATTCGTAGAATAATAGAAGCGAATATCAAGAACGTTGAACCAGAATTACAAGCCTTATTAAATGAATACTTAGAGCATCAAAACGATAAGAAGTTGGCTAAGTCACTAAAACCAAAGATTGTTAAATTAATTCAAGCCTCTAAATGTGCTGGAATAAAAGAACTCGAACCATATGCCAATGATTTAGTTGATAAATCAATTTGGATTATTGGTGGCGATGGTTGGGCTTACGATATTGGTTATGGCGGAGTTGACCACGTTATCGCCAATGAAGAGAATGTTAATATTCTTGTGCTCGATACTGAAGTCTATTCTAATACTGGTGGTCAAGCTTCTAAATCCACTCAAACTGGTGCAATTGCTAAATTTGCTGCTGCCGGTAAGAAAACAGCTAAGAAAGATTTAGCTGCGATTGCGATGGCTTATGGTCATGTCTATGTTGCAACAGTCGCAATGGGAGCCAATCCAAATCAAGTTATTAAGGCCATGTTAGAAGCTGAAAGTTATGATGGACCATCCATTATCATTGCTTATTCTCCATGCCAAGAACATGGTATTAAGGGTGGGTTAATGAATCACCAAATTGAACAAAGAAAAGCAGTAGAATGTGGCTATTGGCCAATCTATCGTTATGATCCTCGACTTGAAGCTCAAGGCAAGAATCCATTAACGCTAGATTGCAAAGAACCTGATTTCTCTAAATTCAAAGATTTTGCTTATAATGAAATTCGTTATAATCAATTACCAAATATTAATCCAGAACATGCGGCTGAATTAATTGCTAAGTCGCAAAAATGTGCCGAACAACGTTATAAGCGCTTAAAGAATATGCTTGAATGGCATTAAACAACAATCCACCGACATTGGTCGGTGGATTTTCTTTTTTATGGTTTTAATATCACAAGAATAGATGTTGATTAATGCGCATTTAACATCTTTTCATAGATGTCTTTAATCTTGTTATAAAAGTCTTCTCCAGATAACACCCCAGCCTCTGGTTCTGTATCATATGAAGCGAGTATATCGGGCAAATCATTTAAAAGATTGGTTTTGACTGGATCTTCTTTGAGAAGCTGATTGTAGTTATCGCCAAACCACGTTTCCATCTCAAAAGAGAACTTCCAATATGCGTCAATATGACCTTTTTCATTTAGAAAAGCTTCAAACTTTTTCTTCATTTCTTCGTATTTTGACATGGTGTCCACTCCTTTCGGGTCTTTCTTCGGTAGATAACTGTAATTACTACATTGTCTTGATCGACAATAATTGCAAGGTTATCATAATACTTCACAAATCTATTTGATTTCTCATCAACATAATTTATATTACTATTATAGACTTTTAAAAATGTTTCTTCACTAAAAGGGTTGTTTTTGTCTTGTTGCCTTTGAGTATATCTTGCTAATGAATGTTTGCTCATTAAGCAATTTCTATCATATTTTAAATGGAAAAAGGCCTCTATACATTTACTTTTAAAGGATGTATTCCAAGTAGAAGATTTAATGCTTGAAACAACTTGGAAATCATATCTCAACGACTGATAATGCTCTGTATTATTGTACTTCATAAAACGAAATACTGCAATTCCAGAGATAGAACAACGTTCATCAAGCACTTCAATCATTTCTAAGTATTCTAGGGTATCTTCTTCTGAGTTTTTATACATAAGATTCTTTAAAGATATAGTTATGTTTGTAGGGAAAAAGATATCAAGTTTAGCTAATAAGAGGCATTCTTTAACAATATAATTGTTTTTATCAATAAACCTTCCTTTTTCATCACGGGGATGTTCTGATTCTTTGAAACTCATAATACATATCACCTTCTTTCTAAAACTATTGTAATAAGTTCCGATAATGTATACAATATACATAGATTTCAGAAATATATTTCTGGTTTTTTAGGAGGATATATGATTAATAAAGATAATATAACACCAATTAACTTAAGTTTGATTGGCAAGAGAGTAAGGGAATTAAGAAAGAGTCGTGGGATAAGTCAAGCCGATTTGGCTATGGCGGCCGGTGTTACTACAAAAACGATTTATAATATAGAATCTGCCGATAGGGGAACATTTTCGACTATGCCGAGGATAGATACAATATACGCATTAGCCTCTATATTAGACACAAGCATAGATTATTTGGTCACTGGTATTGGTCCAATGAATGAAGATATTAGAAACTATACAGATTTATTTAAGCATTTAGATCCACTAATTTTGCAAGGCATACTAATTCCAAACATTACAAATGATAATCAATTACACTTAATTTGGAAAATTGATACACATTATGTTGCAGATTATTACAAGACGTTCTTAAGAATGCATGAGGGATCAATTGTAGGCTCTAGAGCAATTCTCTTAAAAAGGCAAAGGGAGATATATAACGTATTCAATTTTCCGATTTTTCCTGAGCATGATTGGACACACATTAATAGTCCATCCAATACGATTATTCCAATTGATAAAGACATAGAATATATTGCAATAACTATATTGAATAAAAAAGGACTAGACTTGACAAAAGCAATCAATCTATTTTTGCGTTTGGTGGTTTATAAAGGGCGTATTCCATTTGATGTATCAGAGGTTCCAAATAAAGAGACACTAGAAGCTATCCAAGAAAGTAGGGCATTAGAAAAAGGCACCGCGAAAGGGAAAACACTTGAGGAATTAAGGAAAGAATTAGGCTTATAAAAGTGAAGGTTTATTGAACCTTCTTTTTTTAGTAGATAAAATACGGGATATAGTCTAAAATGGTATTGTTATTTGAGGTAAAAGAATTGAAATTAATTGAAGTATTACGGGGACATCCAGGAGAAGAAACAAAAAAGACCGTTCGAATTAGAATGGCCATTGTTGTCGTGCTAGCTTTGGTTGGCATTTTTTTCCTTTGGCGTGGTGTGTCAGGTTGGTTAAATAAAGTTCCAGGGTGGGTCAATGTTGAACAAGACCGGATTGAGTTAGAGAATGGTGAGAAGATTTATGCCTATTATGGCGATATTCAAGTTAATATGTATTATAAGGATCGTTCTAGCCAAAGTGCTAATAGTAGTGCGATTAAAACCATTGTCGACGATACCTTGATGTCAACTCATAAATTGACTGATACCACAACATCATATACGGGGATTAATAATCTAAAATATATTAATGAACATCCGGGTGAAGAGATTGTTCTTAATGAATATCTCTACAATGCCTTAAAAGAAAGTTATCAATATAGTGTTGATACTAGTGGTCTCTATAATGTTTTTGCAGGTGAGACTTATGATACTTGGTGGCAATTTATGTATGGTAATGCCATTAGTTATGATGAAGTCTTAGCCAAGGTAGAAGAGATTAATGTTTGTGCTAATAAACAATTACAAGCAACTGATGCTTTAGTCTTTAATGATGCTAAAAAGAGCATCATCTTTAATAATCTTGATGGCTGTGAGGATAAGATTAGTCTAAATCTACAAGGACTACGTTATTCTTATGCCGCAGAAGCCCTCAAAGAAGCCCTCCAAGCCGGTAATTATACTTTTGGGTATATTTATAGTGCTGATGGAATTTCGCTCACCTTGGGCGACCAACCGCAGTCTACCACTTGGACTAGTAATATCTTAGACCCTGGTTATTCAAGTGATGTCGATATCAGTGCCTTAGCCTCTACCTATCTAGATGGTTCCTTTAATTGTTATTCTTTTGATAATATGCATTTAGTGAATTCAGTGGTAACTAAAGATTATGTGGCCCACTTGCTTTATTCGAGTTTAGAAACAGAACCGGGCAACCAATTTCACACCATTATGATTTGGTCAAAGACAACCAGATTACAGGATTTAATCATAGAAACAATGAAGGTCTTATATAGTGACAGCATTAGTGAGGGTAGTGCTGAACTAGCCAGTTACACTAATAGCGATATTTATGGCGCTTTAGTATATAGTAATGAGGCTGATAAGATAGCGACTAAAGATTTAACGATTGCTATCTCAAAAGAAGCTGAAGAATACACAACTATCAATTACATTGATGTTCAGAAAGTAATTCTAGACTAAGATTATTTAACCAATATAAGATATAATTTGGTTAAATAGTGGTTTTGATATGAGAAAATTTGATTATTCCTTTTTGTTGAACTATGCCATCCCAAATAGTATTGTTCCACTTTTATTTAATCTAGCCAGATTGCAAACATTGGCTGGATCTTTTCAAGTTGCATATCCTCAAGTTTTTGAGAATCTCCAGAAAATTGCTAGGGTTCAGTCTGTCAAGGGTAGTAATGCCATTGAAGGAATCTGCACTACTGATGAAAGAATTAAGTCTTTAGTCAACGATAACACTGAACCTCGTAACCATAATGAAAAGGAAATTGTAGGCTATCGTGATGCTCTCAATGAAATTCATAATAAATACCAATCCTTAGATATTAAACAAAAGGATATACTAGCGTTGCATAATATAATGCTTACTCCTAATGACTCACCATATAAAGGGAAGTATAAGAATGTCGATAATGTAATTATGGAAACACATATAGATGGAACAAGACGGGTCCACTTTACGCCTGTTTCCGCTAAAGAAACTCCTTTTGCTATGGAACAGTTAGAATTAGCTTTTTATGCAGGAAGACAAGAAAGTTCAATTAACTACTTGTTGTTAGTTCCGTGCTACATCTTGGATTTTTTATGTATCCATCCATTCAATGATGGGAATGGTAGAATATCACGACTTCTTTCCTTATTACTTCTTTATCATGGCGGTTATGACATTGGCAAATATGTCTCATTTGAGAATATTATTAATCAGAATAAAGAGGCTTATTATGAGGCACTAAAACAGTCTTCACTTGGCTGGGAGACAAACGAGAATACTTATTGGCCTTTTGTTGAAAACTTCTTAATTACATTAGTTAAGTGTTATAATGAATTAGATAGAAGGTATGAAATAGTTAACAATAAAAAACTCTCGAAAGCCGAGAGAATTAAAGAAACTATTCTACAAACTTTAGGCCCAATATCTAAAGAAGAACTGCATAACATTTGGCCAGATATTTCCTTTAATACCATTGAGGCCGAACTAAATAAGCTTTGTAAAGAAGGAACAATAAAGAAAATTGGTACGACTAAAGGTGTTAAATATCAGCGGTTATAAAACAAAGAAAAGAGTGAGAAATCAAATTCTCACTCTTATTTTTACTTTTCTTTTAACTTCTTTTCTGCTGCATCATGCTTAGCATTAACAGCTTTTCTTTCTTGAATCTTGACTTTATAGGCCGCTTGTTCTTTCTTATTAGCATAGACAAAGTGACCTGGTTTAATTTCGACCCATTCTGGCTTATCGTTAGAATAATCATGTTCACTACCATCATATGTAAAGAGTTTCTTATTCTTTTCTAGAATTGGATCTGGGATAGGAATAGCTGACATCAAGGAGTGAGTATATGGGTGAAGCGGGAAGTTGAAGAGTTCTTCAGCTTCTGCTAGTTCCACAATTCTGCCTTTATGGATAACAGCGATTCTATCGGAGATGAATCTAACAACTGATAAGTCATGAGCAATGAATAAATAGGTTAAATCTCTTTCATTTTGGAATTTCTTAAGTAGGTTTAAGACTTGAGCCCGAATCGAGACGTCAAGAGCGGAGATAGGTTCATCAGCAACGATGAATTCTGGCTCCATGACAATGGCCCGAGCAATACCAATTCTTTGCCGTTGTCCACCTGAGAATTCATGTGGGTAACGAGTGATATGTTCTTTTAATAAACCGACACTTTCCATGGCTTCAATAACTTTGCGCTCCCGGTCCTTTTCATCTTTGTAAAGGTGGAAGTTATAAAGTCCTTCAGAGACAATGTAATCGACAGTCGCTCTTTCATTTAAGGAAGCAGCTGGATCTTGGAAAATCATTTGAATCTTCCGCACAACATCTCTATCTTCAGCTTTAGAAAGCTTGCCAGAAATCTTTTTACCTTTATAGTAAATCTCACCGCTGGCACATGGATTGATTCTTAAGATTGCTCTACCGATAGTAGTTTTACCCGAACCAGACTCACCAACTAAGGAGAAGGTTTCGCCCTTATAGATATCAAAACTACAATCATAGACAGCATGGAATTCTTTCTTCCCATCTTTAAAGATAATATTAACATCCTTTAATGAGACTAGAACTTCCTTCTTATCTTTATTTGTCATCTGAAATCACCTCTTCCCAGTTAGCCTTGTCTTGCATCTTTTGATGGAGATTATGAATAATCTTTGGAGGCTGAATTTTAGGTGCTCTTGGATCTAATAACCAAGTTTTAGCAAAGTGAGTAGGTGAGACTTGGAACATTGGAGGTTCCTCATCAAAGTCAATCTTTAAAGCGTATGGATTACGTGGTGCAAATGCATCACCTTTAATCTCGTTATAAAGTGATGGTGGTGTACCTTTAATTGAGAAAAGTTCACTGCCTTTTTCACTTAATTGTGGTAGAGCAGATAGTAAGGCCCAAGTATATGGATGGCATGGCTTGAAGTAGATTTCATCAACTGTACCAATTTCCACGATTTGACCACCATATAAGACAGCCACTCTATCAGCAACAGAGGCCACAACGCCTAAGTCGTGAGTAATATAGATACAAGTGTAGCCATATTCTTTTTGTAAGTCTTTGATTAAGTTAATGATTTGAGCTTGAATAGTGACGTCTAGAGCAGTAGTTGGTTCATCACAGATTAAGACCTCTGGACGGCAAGCTAGGGCAATAGCAATAACGATTCTTTGTCTCATACCACCTGAGTATTGGAATGGGTAATCATTGAAACGCTTTTCAGCGTCATAGATACCAACTTTTTCCATTAAGGTGACAGCATCATTATGAGCTTCTTCTTTTGACTTCTTTTGGTGTTTGATAATAACTTCGGTAATTTGTGAACCAATTGTTCTAATTGGGTTTAGGGAAGTCATTGGATCTTGGAAAACAGTAGCGATACGAATACCTCTAATCTTTTCCCAGTCACTATTGAGTTTAACTTTAGCTAAGTCAACCATACAACTGGCTTTAATATCTTGACCCTTTTCAAGTTTCGTAATCTTGGTGTCTGGAGTAACAACAAAGGTCACTTTAGATGTTAATCTTTCAACTCTCTTTGGAGTTAAAATAACGTTGCTATTCAAAGCACCGATGAAGACTTTCTTAAAAGCCCGGTAAGCCTTAAATTTCCGCCAAGGTGGGAAACGATCAATAGAACAAACTAAATCGATACAAAGATTATTGATGAATTCTGGAGTACAAATCTCCTTATTTTCTTTAATCAACTTTTCAATTTCTTTTAGTTCTGCATCACTTCTAACATGGATGGCTTTAAATTGAGCCCGATAATCTTCTTTTACTTTCTTTTGAGCTTGTTTAGTTTCACGATAAGAGAAGCGTTTGAGTTCATTAATCTCATCTTCATCGCTCTCTTTAACTTTAGAGGTAGATTGTAACTTTTCAACTGCAGTTGCTACAGCCATTGTCTCTTCCACTTTCATGTTTTTGACATTGTTAGCATCGATAGTCTTAGTTACAGTCTCAACCGATAAAGATTTAACGGCTTCACTAATGGCTTTCTTTAAATGTTCATAATAGAAGATATCAATTCCATCGATATGGACCATTACTCGTTCAAGTTTCTTATTATGATAAATGATTTTACCATGGGAAATAATACCATTGGATTCAAGCATTCCAGTAAAGGTTTTAGTTAAAACCGATTTACCCGAACCAGATTCACCAACGATAGCGAGTGATTCACCGCGATAGATTTCAAATGTAACATCTCGGATGGCGGTTAAAATTCTTGATCTAACTTTAAATTTAACGTCAAGGTGTCGAATATTTAATAGTACATCTTTTTTCTTTTCCATATTCATTCACCCCTTATTGCATATGTGTCTTTGGATCTGAGCTATCTGCTAAGTTTTGACCAACCACGTAAAGCGTGATGGAAACTAGAGCAGCGACAGCAACTGGAATCCAGAAAACATATGGTTTTGAATCCATCCAGGCAGCATAAGTTTGAATCATTCTACCTAGTGATGGAATAGAGACGCCCATACCAATCCCAATGTAGGAAAGGAAGACCTCGTATGAGATATAAGATGGAATTTCTCTTGATAGTAAAGTCACGATAACAGAAGTTATATATGGCAGAATATTTCTAGTAACCATCCGTGGAACTGGAGTTCCCAAACAACGGGAGGCCAAGTTATATTCACGGTCACGAATGATAATGACTTGAGTTCTAATAAAGTAAGCAATACCAAGCCAGCCAGTGATAGTAAAGGCAAGGACTAGTTGCCAGAAACCTGAGCCGACGATGTACATAAAGACTGTGACGAATAGAATGAATGGGACATTGGAGATAATGTTATAAACTTCAGTCATAATCTTATCAACAATTTTGGAGTAACCCCAGAAAGCACCAACAATAATACCAATAGTCATATTAACTGCCGCAGCAATCAAGGCCAAGGTAAGTGAGGTTCTTGTACCCGCCCAAATAGCAGCAAACAAGGAGTCACAACGATTGTCAGTACCAAAAATGTAGAATGTACCATTATAAGTTGTAAATGGTGGTAAGAATCTCATATTAGGATCGTTGATGTTGTTCCCATCCATATTAAACCCAGAAATAAATGGGTGAATATAAGAGAATATCAAGATAATAAATAAGAGACCTAACATAACATAGTTACTCTTTTTGGAGAAGAATGATCTAAAGACAGAGCGCCAATAAGAGTAGTTTGGTGCTGTAATCTTTTCTGATTCATTAGAATCATAATGTGCTAAAACAAAGAGATTATCTTTTCCTTTAGCAGTATTATCTTTTCCGTAAGGCATTATCTTCGACCTCCTTTCGATTCAAAGGAGATACGAGGATCGATAACGGCCATCAATAAGTCTCCCGCGATTAAACCAATGATTGATAAACCTGTATAAATAAAGGTTAAGGCTACAATCATCGAGTTGTTATAGTTATTAATTGAATCTGTTAACATTTTACCCATGCCAGGGACAGCGTAAACTCTTTCTGTGATGATAGCGCCAACAAGAGCAAAACAGATGTCTAATGGAATGTTATGAGCGATAGGAATAATGGCATTTCTCATAATATGAGTTGTCATAATTTCTCGTTCAGACATACCTTTAGCACGTGCAAACTTAACATAGTCACTATTTGATTGGTCAAGCATATAACGTCTAATCCACATCATTAACCCAGCAGCACTTGGAAGTGCTAAAGAGATAATTGGCAAGATGTAAGATGATGCCACATGCGCTCCATAGAACGAGAATTTGGTTGGTAACCCTAACCAAGCTCCACCAATACGGCTGAACATAAAGATGTAAGCCAAGGATGGAACTGAAGTGATAAAGATGATATAAGCCATTCCAAGTTTATCGAAGAGCTTATCTTTATAACGAGCCATCAACATACCAAGTGGAACACCTAATAAATAAGATAATAAACTAGCAATGATACCAATAAAGAAGGAAGTACCAATCATAGATGCATCGGCTTGATATGAATCACAGTCAGCATAATTATCAGTAAATCTCCGTTTTTCAATTGCATTTAAAGTTGCCTTATAAGAACAAGTGTGTTCCATAATGGCGGAAGTTTCGGTAACACCTGAAGGGAAGGTTACATCTTTATTAACCAAAGCCCCTTGGCGGTCGCCAATAACATCAACAATTGGAATATTAGCATAAGTTGGATAAGAACTACCCAAATTAATGGTTAACCAATTGGAGTGAATAAATGGGAACTTCCCATCAAAATAAAGTAAATATTTATGTTCACAACCATAGCACATAACTGCGGGAACTCCATTCCAGTCAGTACCTAGATAAATGCCACGATCTTCATCCACCATATTTTCGTTTTGGACTTTATTTGTATTATCAAAACTGAGGATATTTGCAAACCAATTCAAGAGCATTCTAAAAGTGTTAACATTTTTATATGCAAAAGGTAATTGGCTCTTATCATAATAGGCAATTGTATAGCCTTTATCTTGATAAGTTTTTACAAAATCATCCATGTAAGATTGGCCATTAGCAATACAAGTTGAACGTTCACTAGAACCTTCAGAATAAGTAGCCATACAGTATTCAGCGGTGGTTACGTAGTCGAGGTAACCATACTTTTCCCAGGCAGTATAACGATAGTTAATTTTAGCATCGCCATTGTATTTGCTGATGTTAGAATCCACAACGAAGATATTTTCCTTTGGGATGTATTTATAAATAAGAATAAAGACAATACCTATAACCACAATAAGTGAGAGTAGGGAACGCAATATTCTCATACCTATATATTTTTTCATAGATCTCCTTTCTGCTACATAAATGGTGTAAAGGGATTAGACTTTCATCTAACCCCTTTATTTACCAAATATATTAGTATTTAAAACGATAATGAAGCAAGATTACTTACTATTATACTTGTTCTCTCTTTCAGTAGCCCAGTCAGCTCTATATTTAGCGACTTCGTCTGCTGTAAGAATGTCTTTTGCAACTTTGAAGAACTTATATTTAGAATTATCTGTGCCAGTCTTTGTGTAGTTAACTGTATGAGGAATAACTCTCGTTGCAGCATAGTTACCACCTTGTGTTAGGTATGGGGTAACTGTAGCGCTAGATAGTAAGCTAGCTTCAGCTTGTGCAAATAATGCATAACGCTTTGCGATATCTTGTGATTCTGCTTTTGCTTGAGTCAATAAGGTATTGTATTCGCCTAAACAAGCATTGTAAGCAGCAACGTCTTCAGGTTGATCAACATCGATAGCGATATGAGTCATCATATCATTGCCTAAACCATAAATATTAACGTATGTTTGTGGGTCAGCATAGTCTGGGCACCAGCCAGATCCGTAGAAGAAGTCATAGAAGACTTCGTCGCCAGAAGATGCATAGTAACCATTGTAGTAGTATTCAGTAGTTGTTGCGGCAGAGTGAGTATCGATTCTAATGAAATCAGTACCTAGAGCGGCTTCAACAGAACTCTTGAATGAAGCGGCGTTATTGGCTTGTGTTTGGCTTGCACCATAATACATAATGTCAACAACGATTGGGAATGAAACTCCAGCAGCGCTTAATTCTGATTTTGCTTTTTCAGCATAGGCTTTGGCTTTTGTTGTATTGTGGAATGCAGAGTGACCATCCTCCATTGATCCATCAAATGAAGAATCTAGTTTGGAGAGGTAGTGTGCAACGACATCAACATAATCAGTACCAGCAGCAACGCCGTCATAAGCAGATGGCATAGCAACTAGTCCAGGAGCGGCTAAAGTATTTCTTAAAGCTGCATCCTTTAATGTGTCACCAACGGATAGTGCGTTTTGAGCTGATGTATCCCAAGCAGCGATGAAAGCCTTTCTGAAGTTTGCATTTAAGATGGCTTTCTTTGTATCAGCCTTTTGAGCATCAGTCTTAGCTGAATGTAATGTACCACTATCATATAATAATCTATTTAAGTTGAATGCACCATAATATGTGCAAGCAGTTGTTTCAGTGATATAAATAGAATCACCAATTTCTGATTTTGCTCTTTCCTCAATAGATTGAGAAATGCCTAGAGCAGAATAGTCACCATTGATAAATGATGTCAAACGAGCATCAAGGTTAGAACCATCATCATAAATGAGGTTAATCTTCTTTGTAACAACAGTATCTGCATCCCAGTAGGCTGAGTTAGCAACCATGGAAATCTTAGAACCTGTTGTGTATTCACTTAGTAAGTAAGCACCATTGTAAAGAATGGATGTAGCATCACCAAGGACACCGAACTTACAAACGTTAGCATCCCACTTGTCTAAACCTAGACTGCAACCTTGAGATTCGAAGAACTCACGGTTCATTGGGAAGAATGGTCCATATTCAACCATTGTTTCGAAGTATGGGACTGGTCCAGATAGAGTATATTGAATTGTATACTTATCAAGAGCTTTGACACCAACTTCATCAAATGAGACAGAACCTGCCATATAAGCATTGGCATTCTTAACATCGGCTAGAATGTATTCAGCGCCACCTTGAGCATCAAGACAGTGTTGCATACTTGCGACGAAGTCATCAGCAGTGATTTCACCATAGACAGTTCCATCATTTGTGACCCAGTTAAGGCCCTTCTTGAGTTTAAATGTCCAAACTGATGAATCAGAATTTTTCTCCCAAGATTCGGCGATAGCACCTTGAAGGATACCGTATGTGTCGAACTCGATAAGTCCATCAATGAATTGTACCATAATGTCGAATGTTGCGGAGTGATAGTCTGCTAGATAGTCAAAAGTTGAAGGTTCAGCGGTAAAGATATAGTTATAAGTATCAACTAATTCTTTTTCTGGTTCCTTTTTGCTTCCACCACAACCGGCAATAGAGATTGCGATTGCGGCTATACTAGCAAAACGAATAATATTTTTCTTTTGCATGTAATTTCCTCCTTCTGCAATTAAAAATCGACTTCAAAGACTTGTCGTTCGTCTTATAAAGTTTAGTTCCATAATAATGGAAGGATTTTTTCAAGTCAACATCAAAAGGGGAAAAACCCACCAAAAATGGCTTGAAAACGCTTTCAAGTTTTCGTCAGAGAGACTTCACACGAAAGTTTTTCAAAGTTCAGCCAATATACATAAATGTATAAGAAAGTGATTGCTATTGTGTGAGTATTCATTGTAAAATGAAGAATAAGCCTATTGAGGAGTGATAAGTTATGCTACGGGATAAAATAGTAATAAAAGGGGCTAGAGAGAACAATCTAAAAAACATTGATCTTGAACTACCTCATAATAGTTTAATTGTCATGACTGGATTATCAGGATCTGGCAAGACTACTTTGGCCTTTGATACCATCTATGCTGAAGGGCAAAGAAGATATGTTGAATCGTTAAGTTCTTATGCTCGTCAATTTTTGGGTGGTTTAGACAAGCCGGATGTTGACTCAATTGAAGGTTTATCACCAGCCATTGCTATTGATCAAAAATCAACTAGTAACAATCCACGTTCTACTGTGGGTACTGTTACCGAAATATATGACTATTTTAGACTTTTATTTGCGAGAATTGGGACACCTTATTGTCCGCATCATCATATTCCGATTCAAGCCCAAACAGTGAAACAAATGATTGCCAGAATTTGTGAATGGGATGAAGATTCTAAGGTTGTAATATTAGCTCCTATTGTTCATTTAGATAAAGGAACACATAAGGATATTTTGGCCAGGTTATTAAGAGAAGGCTTTATTCGGGTTCGCCATGATGGTGAATATTGTTTAATTGAGGATATGCCTGAGCTTGATAAAAACAAGAAACATACTATTGATGTCGTTATTGATAGAATACTATTGAAGAAAGGTGACATCCAACGTTTAAGTGATTCACTTGAAACTGCCTTAACTTGGGGTAAAGGTTTGGCGATTGCGGTTTGTGGAAATGAAGAGGTTTTATTTTCCAGTAATTATGCTTGTCCAATATGTGGTTTTACTATTGCAAAACTAGAGCCAAGACTCTTCTCATTTAACTCGCCACTTGGAGCTTGTCCTACTTGTAATGGGTTAGGCATCAATAAAGAAGTTGACGTTGATATCTTAGTACCTAATAAGAACCTGACCATTAATCAAGGGGCGGTTATTTATTATAAAAACATAATTGATAGTGAAAATATTGACTGGCAAGACTTCAAAGAAGTCTTAAAAGCTTATCATATTGATCGAGATACACCCTGGAATAAGTTGACTGAACATCAAAGAAATATGGTGTTATATGGCTCTGATCGGAAACTTATGTATAATATCAAAACTCGTTCAGGGACTAGAATGACTAGAAACACCTTCTTTGAAGGGGTAAAAAATAAGATAGAAAGATTATATAACAATACTACATCGGAAATGATGCGTTCGTGGTATGCCACTTATATGATTGATAAACCATGCCCAACCTGTGGGGGGCAAAGATTAAATGAACAAGCTTTAGCTGTTCAAATCAATGGGAAAAATATCTCTGAAGTGACCCAAATGTCGATTAAAGACATGATTGTCTGGTTTGATAATCTGCAATTAACTCAAATGCAAACCGATATTGCCCGGTTGTTACTTAAAGAAATTAAGGACCGTTTAGGGTTCTTAATTAATGTTGGTCTTGATTATCTAACTTTAGCTCGTGATGCAGGCTCATTATCAGGTGGTGAATCACAAAGAATTCGTCTTGCAACTCAAATTGGGTCGCATCTAGTGGGAGTTCTTTATGTTTTGGATGAACCATCAATTGGTTTACATCAAAGAGATAATCAGAAACTAATTAATACCTTGAAATCAATGCGTGATTTAGGTAATACTTTAATTGTGGTAGAGCACGATACCGATACAATGTTAGCCGCTGACTATTTGGTGGATATTGGGCCGGGATCGGGCATTCATGGTGGAGAAATTGTGGCACAAGGTACGCCACAACAAGTCATGGACTGTGAAGAATCTATTACTGGGCGTTATCTTTCTGGTAAAGAGAAGATTGAAGTTCCAACAAGTAGACGTCAAGGGAATGGCAATTTTATTGAGATAAAAGGTGCGAGAGGCAACAACCTCAAGAATATAGATGTCAAGATTCCACTTGGCGTTTTAGTTTTAGTTACTGGGGTTAGTGGCAGTGGTAAATCAACCTTAATTAATGACACTTTATCTAATGGTATGGTTAACTTCTTTGGTAATCCAAGAGTAAAAGCCTTAGCTTGTGATGATATTGTGGGTAAAGAAAATTTTGATAAAATAATCAATGTTACCCAAGAACCAATTGGGAGAACACCACGGTCTAATGCTGCAACATATACCGGTGTTTTTGATCTTATTCGAGACTTATTCTCTTTAACTAAAGAAGCCCGTTTTAGAGGGTATGATAAATCACGTTTTTCATTTAATGTTAAGGGTGGTCGTTGCGAGAGATGCCAGGGCGATGGAGTCATCCGCGTTCCTATGCACTTTTTACCTGATGTTTATGTGCCTTGTGAAGAGTGTGGTGGTAAGCGTTATAATGAAGATACACTTGCTGTAACTTACAAGGGCAAGAACATTTATGATGTTTTAGAAATGACGGTTGATGAAGCATTGGACTTTTTTGAAAATGTACCGCGGATTCGCCACAAAATCCAAACTTTACATGATGTTGGATTGGGTTATATTAAACTCGGGCAAAGTGCTACTACCTTGTCTGGTGGAGAAGCTCAGCGGTTGAAGTTAGCTTTTGAATTACAACGTCCATCTAATGGCAAAACTCTTTATATTTTGGATGAGCCAACAACGGGTCTTCACGCAGCCGATGTTAAACAACTTTTGGAGGTCTTAAATAGGATTGTAAATAATGGAGATTCTATGATAATTATTGAACATAATTTGGATGTGATTAAATGCGCAGATTATGTGATTGATTTAGGCCCTGAAGGTGGAGATGCTGGTGGAGAAGTCATTGCTACTGGAACACCAGAAGAAGTGGCAAAGAATGCTCGTAGTTATACTGGTCAATATCTAAAACCGCTTTTAGAAAAATAGTTTTTAATAGAATTAAGACCTTGTTTGTTTTATCATATATACATAAGGAGGCGGTGTTATGAAAAAGGGTAGTTGTTCAATTCGCAGTTTATTGAATCAATTTAACTTTGAAGTTTTGAATTTAGATGATAAAGACCTCAATAAGACAATAACACACGCCGAACTTAATCGCCCCGGTTTAGAATTAGCCGGGTATTTTGATTACACTGATTTTAATCGAGCGATCGTTTTGGGGCTCAAAGAAATCAAATATATTGAAACAATGTCTATTGCAAAGCAAAAAGAGGCCTTTAAGTTTCTAACCAAGAAGACCATCCCTTATATTGTGATATCTCGCAATCTTGAATGCCCAGAATTATTGTTAGAAACCTGCAAAAAGAATCACTTTCCTTTATTTAGAAGTGAAGATAATACCAGCGAACTAATTAGTAAGATTACTATTTTTACTAATGAACAATTAGCTTACCAAGAGTTATACCATGGGACACTACTCGAGATCTTTGGGGTCGGAGTTCTTGTTATGGGCAAAAGTGGTATTGGTAAAAGTGAGACTGCTTTGGAACTTATTAAAAAGGGGCATCGCTTAATCGCTGATGATTCAATTATTATTTATGAAGTACATCATACTTTATTTGGTAAAGCTCCTGAACACTTAGCTAATTTACTAGAAGTTAGGGGTATTGGTGTAGTTGATGTTTCCAAAATATTTGGAATTACATCAGTTGCTCAAGTTAGCCAAATAGACTATGTTATTGAGCTTGTTTCACAAGCTGAGATTGATAAAGAAAAACGCCTTTCTACTTCAGAACAATATTTAAAGATTATGGATAAATCACTAAGAAAGGTGAAGATTCCAGTTGCTCCTGGTAGAATGGTAGCAGACTTAGTTGAAGTTGCCGTTACAAACATGAGACTCAAATCCGAAGGATTTGATGCTACTAAAGATTTGGTTGATAATTATGATCGTCTAACTGCAGAAAAGGGTGAAAAATAATGCTTTTTAAATTAAATCCAAATGCGATTGAACTTGGGAGTTTAAGAATAACTTGGTATGCTATCTTCATTATTGGGGGTGCGATTCTATGTTATTTACTTGCCAATAAGATGGGTGAGAAAAAAGGCTTACCTAAAGGTATTATTGAAAATGTCTTCTATATTAGCTTCCCACTAGGTATTGTTGGGGCCAGAATTTGGTTTGTTCTTTCTAATCTAAGCATGTATCAAGGTGCCAACTGGTATCATATGTTTTATGTTTGGGAAGGCGGACTTGCCATTCAAGGTGGTGTGGTTGTTGGAGTTCTTTGTGCTATTTGGTACTTAAGGAAGAAACATCCAGATATCTCACCATTAGAAATCTTTGATCTCTGTGTTCCAAACATTTTACTCGGTCAAGCTATTGGTAGATGGGGTAATTTCTTTAATCAAGAAGTCTACGGTGCCTGTGTGGTCAGAGAATCATTATCATTCTTACCAAACTTTATTCTCAATCAAATGGCTGGCGGTGGCGATATTGCCTGTAAACTAACAGAAGTGGCCCAACCACTCTTCTTATATGAAAGTTTGTTAGATTTAGCGGGTTGGCTAATTATTTCCTTCTTATTACGCTATAAATGGACTAAAAATAGACCATATGGAATTCTAACTATGCTCTATTTTGTATATTATGGAGCAATTAGGGCTTGTTTGGAGCCACTTAGAAATGAAGCCTTCATCATGCGAATCAATGGCGTTTCAACTTCACTTGTCACTTCGATTGTGTACATTATTCTTGGAGTAGCCGGTATTATCGCTATCTATCTATATCATCGTAAACATCCTTTTAAAGAAAGAGTGGCTACTGAACCAGAAGTCAAAGAAGAAAAACCAAAGAAAGCAGTTAAAAAAGCAACAAAAAAGAAATAGAATGCCATTAATTTGGCATTTTTATTTGCCCTTATATTTGTGGGTTAAGGGTGCAAAACTTTGGAAAATAAAAAGTTTTACCCCTTTAACTATGCCTTCTAGCCATTTTTACTGTCTTATTTTTTTCCTACTATAAGTGTGATATAATATTATTGTTATGGAGGTTTTGAAATGGCTACAAATAAACAACCCATCTCATTTACCAAAGAAGTTAAAAATGAAGTCTCAAATCTGACCGAGCGCAATGTCTCAGAAAACTTAGCGCTCCTTTCGGCGTTTACTAAAATAAATAGCAGTTTGATATTAAGAGGTAAAGAGTGGGGGTTGGTTCTCCATAGCGAGAATCAAAAGACAGCCAAGTTAATCCTGGGCTTAATCCATTCTATTTTTCATGTTGAATGTAATGTGGCTGTGGTTCAAAAGAAACACTTCACTAAACCGGGTAATGATACCATTATTCAAATTGAAGTAATGGGTAATGTTAAGAACATATTATCTTCCTTGCAACTTTATAATGAGAAACAACATTTTAATTCATTACCTAACTATGACTTTTTAAGAAATAATGATGTTAAAAGGGCTTATTTATCTGGAGCTTTCTTAGCTAGTGGTAGCATCAATTCTCCTGAGACGAGTAATTACCATCTTGAAGTAGCTTTGAATAATGATAAACAAGCCGATTTGATTATCAATCAATTACATACTTTTTATATCGAAGCTAAGAAAACAAGTAGGCGTAATCAAGTAGTAATATATCTTAAAAAATCCGAGCAAATTGCAGACTTTTTACGAGTCTTAGGTGCTTCTCAATCATTGCTTAAGTTTGAAAATGTGCGAATTCAACGTGACCAATATAATAGTGTTAATCGAGTCAATAACTGTGATTTGGCTAACTTAAATAAAGCGGTCACAAATGGACTAGAACAACAAAAGAAAATCCAATTAATTGTTAAGAAAATGGGGATTGAAAACTTACCACCTATTTATCAAGATTTAGCCAGGATTCGTTTAGAGCATCCAGAGTATAGTTTGGCTGATCTAGTGGATGAATTACAAGAAGTTGCTCATGTTCAAATGACGAAATCGGGCATATATTATCGCTTGCATAAAATTGAAGAAATAGCAGATCGACTAAGGGGTGATGAAGATGAATAATACACCACAACAAATCTTTGGTAAAAGAGTCCATGATTTGCGCAAGATTATCAACATCTCTCAAGAGGAGTTAGCTTTTCGTTCAAATCTCAATCGTAACTACATTTCTGACATTGAATGTGGGCGTAGAAATGTCTCATTAAACGCCATTTATGCCTTAGCTAAAGGCTTAAATGTAACTGTCGACACCCTATTTATCAAATAAAAGGGTCAATAAAAGCATTTTATTGATATAAAGAAGCGGGTGTGGCAATCTTGCTAATTATTACAATTGCTAAACCCCACTTTTTTAGATATAATGATAACATTGCAAAAAGGAGAAAATTATGAAAAAAATTAGAGTCGGGATTAATGGATTCGGTCGTATTGGTCGTTTAGCATTTAGAAGAATGATTGAAGATGGAGATTTTGAAGTTGTTGCGATTAACAATGGTTCTGGAACTCCAGCTAATTTAGCATATTTACTTAAATATGATACAGCTCATCGCATTTTCAAGGGTCATGAGATATCATTTGATGATGCCAATTTAATTTTTGATGGGAAGAAGATTCCAGTCTTTAAGACATTTGATCAAAAACAAATTCCATGGGGAAAATGTGGAGCAGATGTGATTCTAGAGTGCACTGGAAAGTTCAAGGGAATCAAAGATTCTCAACCACATATTGAAAGTGGCGCTAAAGCTGTTATTATCTCAGCACCAGCTGATGCTGAAACACCAACAGTTGTTTATGGTGTCAATGATGACATTATCACTAAAGATATGAACATTTTATCTGGGGCTTCTTGCACAACAAACTGCTTAGCACCTGTGATGAAAGTTATTGAAAAAGAATTTGGGCTTGAAGGTGGCTTTATGACTACCATTCACGCTTATACCAATGATCAAGCAACTCTCGATGTTGATAAAGAAAAAGATTTTAGACGTGGTAGAGCCAGTGCTGCGAACATCGTTCCAACCTCATCTGGCGCTGCTAAAGCTTTACATTTAGTTTTGCCTTCAGTAAAGGGTAAAATGGCCGGTGGTGCAATTCGGGTTCCAGTTATTGATGGTTCTCTAGTTGATTTATCACTTACCTTAAAGCGTAAAGTCACTAAAGATGAAATCAATGCTGCTATGAAGAAAGCCAGCCAAACATATTTAAAGGGTGTTCTTGATTATACGGAAGACCAAATTGTCTCAACCGATATTATGGGTAACACTGCTGGTGGTATTTTTGATGCAACCCAAACCGTTGTTATGGATACACCAGATGGCAAACAATATGTAAAGGTTGTTGCTTGGTATGACAATGAATATTCTTATACTTGCCAATATGTAAGAACAGCTAAAAAGGTGGCTCATGTATTAGGTTTAGACAAGTAGATTTCAAAGGAGAGAAGTATGAATAAACAAACAATTAAAGATGTTAATTTTTCTGGTAAAACAGTCATTGTTCGGGTTGATTTTAATGTACCACTAAGTGGGGGTAAAGTCAGTGATGATAACCGGATTGTGGCAGCGTTACCTACCATTAAAGAACTCCAAACACAAGGAGCAAAAATTGTTTTACTTTCGCATTTAGGCAAAGTAAATCATAAAGATCCAGCCAAGACTCCTTCCGATATGAAGAAGAATGACATGGCTTTTGTTGCTCCGACTGTTAAAAAGTATTTGAAGGGTGATTTTGTTTATTGCCCATTTACTCAAGGTGCTGAAGTTGAAAAAGCTATTAAGGGATTAAAACCTCAACAAGTTCTTTTACTCCAAAACACTCGTTATGAAGTTGGAGAAGAAAAGAATGATCCAAAATTAGCTGCTTATTGGGCTAATTTAGCAGATGGCTTTGTTATGGATGCCTTTGGAAGTGCACACCGGGCGCATGCTTCAACTTATGGGATTCCAGAAGTTATGAACAAGGCTAAAAAACCGACAGCAATTGGTTTCTTAGTTGAAAAAGAAGTGGCCGCATTATCACGTTGTGTCGAAGCTAAGGAACATCCATATGTTGCTATACTTGGTGGTGTCAAAGTTTCTGACAAGATTAAAGTTATCGATTCATTGTTAAAGAAAGTTGATAAGATTTTAATCGGTGGTGCTATGGCCTATACTTTCTTGGCTGCCAAAGGTATCAATGTCGGTAACTCTCTCGTTGAGAAAGATCAACTTGATTATGCTAAGAAGTGTTTAAAAGATGGCGTGGATAAAATTGTTTTACCAATTGACCATGTCATTGCTGCAACGATGGATAATCCAACTGATGTGAGAAATACCTTAAGTGTTAATATCACAGATGGTTTCATCGGTTTTGATATTGGTGCTAGAACGATTGAACTCTTTAAAAATGCTATGAAGGGGGCCAAGATTATTTTCTGGAATGGTCCAATGGGCGTCTTTGAAAATGAATGGTTTAATAAAGGTACTAAAGGTGTTTGTGAAGCAATGGCCAATGTTAAGGGAGCTTTCACTGTAGTTGGTGGAGGCGACAGTGCTAGTGCTGTTGCGATGTTCGGTTTTAAAGATAAGATTAGTCACGTATCCACTGGTGGTGGAGCCAGTCTCGAAATGATTGAGAATGATGGACACCTCCCAGGAATCGATATTGTCGCTGATAAAAAATAAGGGGTAAACCATGAGACAAAAAATAATTATTGGAAATTGGAAAATGCATAAGAGTATTAAAGAAGCAAATCAATTTCTTTTGGACTTCGATGATTTCAGCAAATCTTGCAAAGCCAAGGGTGTTGAACTAGGCATTGCTCCAAGTTTTCTTTGCCTTGAATCTTTGGCCCGTAAATCAAGATTTACGTTAATTGCATCCCAAAATGTTAATGCTGTTGATTCTGGCGCGTTTACCGGGGAAATTTCCATTCCAATGTTACAAGAGATCGGAGTTAAATACTCCCTTGTTGGTCACTCCGAGAGAAGAACTTACTATGCTGAAACTAGTGAAACTTGTAATGCTAAGAATTTAGCATTATTTGCTCATAATATGTATCCAATCTATTGTGTGGGGGAGACTCTAGAACAATATGAAAAAGGCAAGAGCAAAGAAGTGGTTAAAGAGCAACTTGTTAAGGGTTTAAAAGGAGTCAAAGCCGATGATATTAATCATCTAATTGTCGCCTATGAACCAATCTGGTCTATCGGTACTGGTAAAAATGCTTCCGTTGAAATTGCTGAAGATATTTGTCATTTTATTCGAACAACTATTGCCGGTTTATACAATGAAACTTGTGCGAATAAAGTTCGGATTCAATATGGTGGCTCAGTTAAACCTGAAAACGCCAAGGCTTATTTATCTTGTGAAGATATTGATGGAGTTTTAGTAGGTGGTGCTTCTTTAGAAACTGTCACCTTTAAAGCTCTAGTTAATACTATTTTATAAAGGAGGAATAACTATGCCAATTATCGTTTATGTTCATGGTCGCGAAGTCTTAGATTCACGGGGTAACCCAACAGTTGAAGTCGAAGTTGCCACTGAGAGCGGTGCCTTCGGTAGAGCCATTGTTCCAAGTGGTGCATCTACTGGTGAAAAAGAAGCGGTTGAACTAAGAGATGGAGATCCAGCTCGTTACTTAGGCAAAGGAGTTCAAACCGCAGTTAAGAATGTGAATACTGTTATTGCCAAAGCCTTAGTTGGTCAATGCGTTTTTGATCAAGCAGAAATCGATCGCATTTTAATTAAGTTGGATGGAACTCCAAATAAAAGTAAATTGGGAGCAAATGCAATTTTAGGGGCTTCCTTAGCCGTTGCTCATGCTGCTAGTGATTATTATGGAATGCCACTTTATAACTACTTAGGCGGGTTCAATGCTAGAACATTACCAGTTCCAATGATGAACATCTTAAATGGTGGGGCTCATGCTAATTGGTGTAACGATATTCAAGAATTTATGATTATCCCAGTTGGAGCTAAATCCATTAAGGAAGCTATTAGAATGGGAGCAGAAGTTTATCATAATTTAAAAGATGTCTTAAAGAGTCAGAAGCTAGCTACTTCGGTTGGAGATGAAGGTGGCTTCGCTCCACATCTTGAACATAATGAAGATGCATTTAAACTAATTGTAACTGCTATCAAAAAGGCTGGCTATAAACCAGGCAAAGATATCTGTTTAGGTATTGATGCAGCTGCTAGTGAATTCTATGACAATGGGAAATATAAGTTTGAGGGCAAGTTACAAACTAGTGCTCAAATGATTGCTTTCTATGAAGATATGGTTGCTAAGTATCCTTTAATCAGTATTGAGGATGGACTTGGTGAAAAAGACTGGGATGGCTGGGCTGAATTAACCAAGAAATTAGGCAAGAAGATTCAATTAGTTGGTGATGATATCTTTGTTACTAACACTAAACTTCTTAAAGAAGGAATCGAAAAAGGTATCGGAAATTCCATCTTAATTAAGCTTAATCAAATTGGAACAGTTACTGAAACATTTGAAGCAATGGAGATGGCAAAACGGGCAGGTTATACTGCTGTTGTCTCTCACCGTTCTGGTGAAACAGAAGATACAACTTTGGCCGATGTTGCTGTGGCCTTTAACGCTGGTCAAATTAAAACTGGTTCTTTAGCTAGAACAGATCGTATTGCTAAATATAATCGTCTCATTCGCATTGAAGAAGAACTTGATAAAGTCGCTAAATACGATGGGATGAAGACTTTCTATAATTTACATAAATAAGGAATGTACTAGGGGGTGCTAGCATGATTGCTGATTTGTCAACATATAGTCCTTGGATTTTACTCGTTGGTTTTATTGTTATTCTTTTGCTTGGCCTGGTTTTAGGCTTTGCTAAAGGATTTATTAAGATTATCTTTGGAATTATTCTTTATATTGTCTACGCCATTGTCGCATTCTTATTAGCAACACCAGTGGCTACTTGGTTATCAGGTTATGGCTTTATTGAGAATTGGATGACCAATTCTGGTTTTACCTCTACCGATGTTTATACCTTGATTCAAGGTTTTGTTCCAGACTTAGCGACTACTTGTTATAAAGTTATCGCCATAGTCGGATTGTTAATACTCGGTTTTATTGTTGTGGGGATTCTCTCTCACTTCTTAGCAAAATTTGTCAATAAATTCAAACTTACTAAGAAGATTAATCGTATTCTTGGAACTATCTTTGGTGGTTTAATTTCTTGCGTTGTCTTAACAGCGATGTTAACTGTTATTTCTTGTGAGTTATTGTTTAGTGGCGGTTCAACGTGGATTAAAGCCACTCCAGTTGTTGATGGCTTTAATGATGTAACTTCACAAGTTAGAGTAACTTTATTGTGCAACAAAGGTATCCCTTGTGATGTTGAAACCTTATTAGCTCGTTCTATAGGTGGTTCGGATATGAGTGCTGAAGACATCAGCCAGTATGCTGATACCTTTAGAAGATTCGATGAAATTACGAGTGACCCAACAGCTTATCTAAGTCAAGCAGTCAATGAAGATGGCTCGATTAATAATGAAGGCTTATCAGTTGTCTTAAGTGATGCAGCAGTCTTAAGTGCTTTATCAACTAAGTATGATGTGGGCGGTTCAATTTCAGGTATCTCATCGGATATGATTGATTCAGCCTTAAATGAAGTTCCTGCTGATACTGATTTAGGTCTGTCTAGTAAGGATGTTGAAAACCTAGAGACCATTAAGAGTAATCTCGATTTAACTCCTGAACAAATTAGTAAGATAGATAGTATTATCGCTAGTAATAGCGGCTCATAATAAAAAAGGGCTTCGGCCCTTTTTTTATGCTTGTCTTTCTCCGCGTTCATCAGGAATATATAATTGCGGAAATGTTTTTTTATCAAGTTGAATTAAGATGAAATAGGTGGCGGTACAAAGGATGCCTAAACCCAAATAGATATAGAAAGCGTGAGAATAAGGATTGGTATCTAAGAAGAACCCAATTAAGACTTGGCTTATCCCTGTGAATATACCATAAACAATGGTATTTAAGGAAGAGATTCTTCCTCGATGCGAAGCCGGTATTCTTCTTGTTATATAGGCCATTGATCCAATGGATGAGACAACCTCACCAACAGTAAAGAGGACCATTCCAACATAGATAAAGAAGAGGTTATTATAGAAAGCAAATAGGAGTAAAGAAACTGAATAGAGTAGTACTCCAATTCCACGTTTTGTTAAACCTAATTGTTTGCGCAGTAATAATGTTAGAACTGGTGTTGCTAAGATAACTACTAAACCATTTAATGAAGAAGCAAAGCCATAATAAGTTGAACTCATTTCGGCATAGGCTTCATCCATAGCTAAAGGTAGAACAATACTGGCTGAACTATAGACGGCACCACTTAAGGCCGCTACAATGGCCACATATAAAATAATTTTCTTGTCTTTTATGAAGGTCCATAATGAAACTTTTTCTTCATTCGCTTCATATTGGTTTTCTTTTTCCGATTCTTCTTTCAATGCAATCGCATCTTTCTCGTGAATAAAGAATATACATATTAAGGTGGTAGCAAAGGTGGCAATTCCCGTGATGATAAAGCAGAGACCCAAATAATTTTCAAAGAGTAAGCCACCAAGAGTTGGCCCAATAATAAAGCCCAAGTTCCAACCTAAATAACCCAAGGAATAGGCTCTTTCTCGATCTTTAGGAAGTGAGAAGTCGGCCACTAAGGCATCATAGGCTGGTTGTTCAATTTGGGCAAAGACAGCGGCTAACATAACGATACCGATAGTGAGATTTGAAATAGGAATTAGTCCAGCAACAATATAGCAAATGACGGTAATAGTATCAAAGATAATAATTATCGTTTTTCTTTTAAACTTATCAGTTAACTTACCCCCAATAATGGCGGCGGGTAAAGAGATTAGAAAGAAGATAGTTAAACATAAGGTAATTTGTGAGGGAGTGAAATCCAGTTTTCTTCGTAGTATCAAGGTTAATAGTGGCATCACAAAAGAACCCATGGCAGTAATGATTCGACCAATGAGTAAGTAATAGATTTCTTTTCTTAAACCTTTATACTGTGAAAAGAGTTTCATAAAATCACCAAACCATATTCTACCATGCTTACCTTGTATTATCTACCTAATTAGGGTTTTCTATTGCTAAAAGAGGGCTGATGAATTATAATAACAAATGCAAATGCGCTGGTGGCGGAATTGGTATACGCGCATGTTTGAGGGGCATGTGAGTAACATCGTACGAGTTCAAGTCTCGTCCAGCGCACCATGATTTATAGTTAAGATTGATATTTACTTATCAGTCTTTTTTTATGTTTTTGTATCAATCAAGAGGCTCAACTAATACTGCACAAATATGTAAAATATGGAAGCGCAAATATGTAAAGTTGTAATTGACAGATATGTAAAGTTGGAGTTAAAATATTAGTGGGTGAATAAAATGAAATATTTAACAAGAGTTGTGGATGATATCTTAGATTTAAAACTAGAATCATTTGGAGCAACATTAATTGTAGGACCCAAAGGTTGTGGGAAAACAACTACAGCTAAGCAAAAAGCTAGAAGCATTATTGATTTTCAAGATGAAGACCTAAGAGAAGGTTATTTAAAGGTGGCAGAGAATATGCCTTCAAAACTTTTGATTGGTAAAACTCCTAGACTTATTGATGAATGGCAAGATGCCCCAAAGATATGGGGAGCGATAAGGAAGTCGGTAGATGATAGCAATGAATCAGGCCTTTATATTTTGACTGGGTCGACTTCACAAATTGTTAATACTCCCCATACTGGTACAACTCGTATTTCTACTCTAAAGATGTACCCAATGAGCCTTTATGAAAGTGGAGAATCCGATGGAAGAATATCTCTACTTAAATTATTTGAAACCAAAGAACTTGAATTTATAGAATCAAAGTTATCGATAGACAATCTAATTTTTGCCATTTGTCGTGGTGGATGGCCAAGGTCTTTAAGTAATAAAACACAAAAAGCAAAACTCGAGATTGCCAACGATTTATTCTTTCAAACCTGTCATCGGGACATTTCCAATATTGATCACGTGAATCGTAATGCTCTTTGGGCCGAAGCAATTCTAAGGTCATATTCAAGAAATATTTGTACATTAGCGGAAACTAAAACCATTTTTGGCGATGTTACAGCGACCACAGGAATGACAAAACCAACATATTATGATTATATTCAGGCGTTGGAACAATTGTTTATTATTGAAGATATTCCTGCTTGGTGTCCCTCAATTCGATCAAAGGAAGCCATTAGAGCCAGTCATAAAAGAAATCTTGTTGATCCATCTATCGCGGTTGCTGCGCTGGGCGTTAGTCCCGACTATTTTAATTCTGACTTTAAAACTTTAGGTTTTCTCTTTGAGTCGTTGTGCATTAGGGATCTAAAGATTTATTCTTCGAGAATGAATGGAGAATTATCATATTACCATGATCGCTATGGCTTGGAAGCAGATGGCGTTTTACATCTAAAAGACGGAAAATATGCCCTTCTTGAATTTAAACTTGGTAGCAATGAAATTGATGATGGTGCGAAACATCTTTGTGAAATTGAGAGGTTAATAGATATCTATAATAAAAAAGAAAAACAATGTCCGTTGCGATTGCCAGACTTAAAGATAATAATTACGGGGAGCCAATATGGCTACAAAAGAGAAGATGGTGTCATTGTTTTACCTATAGGATGTATAAAAGACTAGAAAATGAATAATTATGTGTTAGTTAACATCAGTCTTTTTTTATGTTTTATTTGTTGGTTTTTTATGTTTCAGTGTAAAATAGTAAATGAGGTGTTATTATGGAAAAAATTGAGATTAAATTTATTCGTTATGTCAAGATTGATACAGAATCAAGTGAGACATCTAAAACTTATCCTTCAACTGCTAAACAATTGGATTTAGCTCGATTACTAAAAAAGGAATTAATCGAACTAGGAGTCAAGGATGTTATTATGGATGAATATGGTTTAGTCTATGCCCATTTAGATGGAGAAAAAGACTTACCAACCATTGGCTTAATTGCTCATATGGATACCGCTCCAACTATTCGTGGTGGTAATTATGAGCCAAGAGTCGTAACTAATTATGCTGGCAATGACATTAAACTAAATGCAACTTATACTTTATCACCAAAGCAATTTCCTCATTTATTAGATTTAAAAGGGAAAACTTTAATTGTTACTGATGGTGATCATTTACTTGGTGGTGATGATAAGGCTGGCGTTGCGATTATTATGAGTATTGTAGAATATTATATAAATCACCCTTCTATTAAGCATTGCCCAATCGCAGTTTGCTTTACACCTGATGAAGAAATTGGGGGAGGGCCTTTGCATTTTGATGTTAAAAAAATGCACGCTGATTATGCCTATACTTTGGATGGTGGTCCAAGTTGGGATATTAACTATGAAAACTTCAATGCTTCCAGCGCGGTTGTTTCAATTAAAGGCGTCGGTATTCATCCGGGAAGTGCTAAAGGAATTATGGTTAATGCTTCCTTATTAGCAATGGAATTTAATGCTCAACTTGATCCAGATGCTATTCCAGCCAAAACTGAAGGGTATCAAGGATTTAATCACTTATGTGAAATCAAGGGTGATATTGAAACTTGTGAAATGGGTTATATCATTCGTGACCACGATGAAAAGAAACTTCATGCCAAAGAAAAAGAATTCATTAGAATTGGGCAAGAGTTACAAAAGAAATATCCAACCAGTGAAGTTAAAGTCACCATCATTCCAAGTTATAAAAATATGCGTAATTATTTTGATAAAGATAAGACCGCTATTAATGCCATTACTAAAGCTTATGATAAAGTTGGAATTAAATATACTTTCTCGGCAATTCGGGGTGGGACAGATGGCGCAACAATCACTTATATGGGTTTACCTTGTCCAAATATTGGCAATGGAGACCGCTGTTGCCACGGCCGTTATGAACATGTTGTAGTCGAAGAGATGTATCAAGTCTTTGATGTTGTTAAAGCCCTATTAGAACAATAAAGAAAAGCCACTTAAATGTGGCTTTTTTAAAATCTGAAAGCCCTTTTATATGGCATGATTTTTTTATTATGCTATAATCGGTTTATTACGAGGTGAATTAATGGAAACTATAGCTTATTTAGATCCCAAAAATTATGATTCCAAACTTCCTGTTGTTAGAAGGGAAGCGGTTAGAGGTGTAATTTTTGTGGATGGGAAACTACTGATGATTTCATCTAAATGTGATGAGGTTGTTTTCCCGGGCGGTGGAATCCAAGGCCAAGAGACCGATTTAATGGCACTTAAAAGAGAAATCAAAGAAGAAACGGGGTATAACATAATTGAGAGTAGTGTGAAACCAATTGGGAATATAATCGAACACCGTAAAGATCGTTATGAAGAGCGAATATGGCATCAAGAAAACCGTTATTACTCTTGTGATGTTGATAAAACTACTCTTTCTCAGACTAACTACACTCCCGGTGAATTGAAACGGGGATTAGGAGTTATTTATCTTTCTATTCCTGAAGCTATGCAGCGCAAAGAAGAGAAATTTAAACAAGAAGGTATCCAGTCATGGAATGAGAGGGGTTATCTAATTCTCCAGTATTTACAAGCCAATAAAGAGGGATAATACGCTGTATTATCTTTTTTTATTATGTTATAATTTGTAATTACATGGGGATATGGCGAAATTGGTAGACGCGCTACCTTCAGGAGGTAGTGGGTAACACCATGTGGGTTCGAATCCCACTATCCCCACCACTTTTAACGTAAAAGATCTATAGTTTTTCGCAAGTTACGAACCTCGTTTAAATTCAATCTGTCGCAAATGTGTCAGCACACCTATGTTGAGAAGTACCCAATCGAGGCATGCTTGGAACTCAAAATAAACATATTAGAAGTGTATTGAACAAAAACGCAGATAACGCAAAAATGTTCAATGAAGGTTTCTAAAATGATAAAAAGAGGAGATTATTATGTTTGAAAGAATGCTTAATAAACAAATAAAACCAACAATGAAAGAAATGGCTGATTATTGCGGGGAAGAATCAGAATGCTTTTTAAAGATTAACAGTTGGTTATCAAAGGCATTTAGCACTGAACAAAAAATAGTCTTTCCTTATGGCAATAAATATGGTTGGGGTGTTGGTCATTATAAAAACCATAAACTTATTTGTAATATTTTTGCTGAAGCGGGGGCTTATACGGTTATGCTACGTTTATCAAATAAGCAATTTTCTTTTATCTATGATAAGTTAAATAATTACTCACAAGAAGTGATAGACAATAAATATCCTTGTAGTGATGGTGGGTGGATTCATTACCGAGTTGTTACTCAAGAACAATTCGAAGATATCCAAAAACTTTTAGAAATTAAGTGTGCGTAACATTTAAAAACCATGGAGATAGTCCAAGTAACTATCAAAGTCTAATGAGTAGGTCAACAGTTTGTCATTTTCTTGTTTTTCTTGGAAATTTAAATGGGTAAATAAGCCAATAGAACGAGCATTTTCAGTACAGATTTTAGCTTGTATTCTTTCAATTCGCCATTCAAAAAAGACTTCTCTTAATATTTGTTCTAGGGCATGTTTAGCGTATTGTTTACCCCATTTATCTTCTTCGCCGATGGCAATAACTACTTCATATTCTTTGTTCTTACGAATGGTAAAAAGATTGATAAAACCGATACATTCTTGATCTAAATCAATCAAAAAGAAGCGACCATCTTGATTTAAATAAAAAGTCAAAAGATCACTTTGATTGCGATTGATTACTTGTTGAATACTTTCAATTGAATTAATGTCTTCATTTAAATATTGAGTAATGTTCTTATCTTCCAGCCAAGTGATTATTTTCTTGGCATCTTTTTGTTTTACTTCTAAACGTAGTGATATAGCCATTCTAACAAGCCCTCCATCATCATAAATGATTAAGCCTGTTAGATTTTCTAATGGTTCTTAATTGCTACGTATATCATAACTAAATATGAATATTAATTCAAGCCCATTAGCATCGTTATACTTATTAATGAAATAGATGGAATTAAAGAATGAAATAAGCTACAATATAATCGATTAGCGGAGGCGAGAGCATGGAATACACTTTGAATAAAAAATATCAACTCATAAGGGCCAAGATCATCGAGCAGACCTCTACAAATCCGGTAGAGATTGCCAAGTCAGTTATGCATGAAGATTATATTAGTATGCATGGACCAGAACACCACTTTCTAGATGGAGCCTCTTTTTTGGTGGCTTATAAGAATGCGGGTGGCGAAGTTAACTTGGAGGAAGCATTAGATGCTTTAGCTAAAAGAACAATTATGATGCCTGGCGCAATGTGTGGTTATTGGGGAATGTGTGGTGCGGCAGCCTCAGTTGGAGCAGCCCTTTCAATTATTCATCATACAAGTCCATTGTCGAACGATTCATTTTACAAAGATAATATGGAATATACTTCATCTTTGATTAAGAAAATGAGTGAAATTGGTGGACCCCGTTGTTGTAAACGAAATGCCTTCCTAGCCTTAAGTGAAGGAGTCAGATTTGTTAATCAAAAATATGGGATTAAAATGGAACTTACTCCTATCAAGTGTGAGTTTTCACCATTTAATCCACAATGTATCGGACCTAGATGTCCATTCAATCAAAAATAAAGACCAAACAATTAAGTTTTGGTCTTTTTATTTCTTATGTTCTTTGCGCCAAGTTTTGATTTCTTCTAAGCGTTTTTTATATTTACCTTCTAAGCCTTGCTCACTAGGATTATAGTATTCCTTATTCTTTAATGAATCTGGTAAGCATTGCATTGCGGCAATTTTATCAACAGTATCATGGGCATATTGATAGCCTTGTCCATAACCCAAATCTTTCATTAGGGTAGTTGGGGCATTCCTAATATTTAATGGGACAGGTTCGGCTAACATCTTCAAAGCATCTTGTTTGGCATCTTCATATGCCACATAGAGTTTATTGGATTTAGGAGACAGTGCCATAAAAACCACTGCTTCTGTTAAATTAACATTACATTCTGGGACACCAATATAGTGACAAGCATTATAAGCAGCTACTGCAATTTCTAAAGCATGCGGGTCAGCAAGACCAATATCTTCACTAGCAAAGCGAATTACTCTTCTAGCAATATAAAGTGGATCTTCTCCGGCTTCCAGCATTCTGGCTAACCAGTAGATGCTTGCATCGGGGTCAGAATTTCTCATAGATTTATGGAGGGCAGAGATTAGGTTATAATGTTCTTCCCCTTTTTTATCATATAATAAAGATTTGACTGAGGTTGATTGTTCAATGGTTTCATTAGTAACAACAATACTTCCATCTTTCTCTTCCCCGTTTAAAATAACCATTTCTAGGGTAGAAAGGGCCATTCTAGCATCCCCATTAGCAAAATTAGCAATTACTTCAAGATTGTCATCACTAATAACTATTTTTTGATTACCAAAGCCTTTTTCACTTGTTAAAGCGTGCTTTAGCAAAGTTACAAGGTCAGCAGTTTGGAGTGACTTTAACACAAATACCTTGCAGCGAGAGAGCAAAGCCCCATTGACTTCAAAAGAAGGATTTTCAGTGGTGGCACCAATTAAGATAATGCTGCCTTTTTCAACATAAGGTAAGAAAGCATCTTGTTGGGCTTTATTAAAACGATGTATTTCGTCAATAAAAAGAATAGTCTTTTCGCCTAATTCATGATTAGCTTCGGCTTCTTCCATGACACCTTTGATCTCTTTAATTCCACTAGTCACGGCTGAAAAGTCAATAAATTTGGCTTTTGTTTGAGTAGCAATGATTCTAGCTAAGGTGGTTTTACCTACTCCCGGTGGACCCCAAAAAATCATTGAGCAGACCCGGTCATTCTCAATCATTCTTCGTAAGACTTTACCTTCACCGACTAATTGTGCTTGTCCGACAAACTCATCTAAAGTTTGAGGACGCAAACGAGCGGCTAAAGGTTGCTCTATTTCATTTGTGAATAAGCTTGGTTGTTTCATAATTCTTCCTCATCTATATTTTACTATAAATGCCTGTTTTTGTTTACCCTTTTTATAGATATATCACAATAACTTTGTTATAATCTTCTTGAAAAGAGAGTAAATAATGGGACGTAATCTAGAAGAAGAACTCCAAAACCCAAAAGGAAGTAGTATTACAACTCAACAACCAATTCCTGAATATTACACTGACGACTCTTTAAAGAAGAGTAGTAAGCTCAAAGTAGGAACTACAGTTGGTGGAGTTGTGGCCACTACCATTTTAGGAGTGTCATTACTTTCTAACACTGTGACTTCACCCACCATTGAACAAGCCAAGTTACAAGTTGCAACAGATTTAGTTACTTATGATATTGATATTTATAATCCAGATTCTGTTGCCTTAACTTTGCAGATTTCAAATAGTTACTACCAAGAAGTAATTTCCTGTGATTCAAACCATTTGATTGGGTATTTTACTTCTTTAGAACCCGAAACCTTTTATACTATTAGTGTGCGGGGTTCAGTTGGTTATGGTGATAAAGCTTTCTTCACTGAACAGTTTAAAACTAAAGCAAATGGAGAAGAAAGCACCATAGAACCTTTATTTGTCTTAAGGGAGTTAGGAAATTATACCTATAAACTTGATATTTTGGATTTAGATGGGTATTATTCTGATTATCAGTGTTACTTAACTGATTATGCTTATACAAAAAAAGAGTTAGAAATCAGTGATCATACTATTCAAGTTAATGAAACACCTGGAATCTATACTTTAGATGTCATAGTTACAACCAAATTACCGAGTGACTTAAAGCAAGGTATAACCACCAAAACAATTTATACAAGTGAGATTACAATTAAGGAGAGTGAGTAAAATGAAAAAAACTGCAGATATTAAAAAAGACATTCAAACTACCAATGAAAAAGCCCGCAAGAAAATCAAAGCTTTCTTTGCATTAAAGATGACCGCGATTATTTGTTCCATTTTATTCATCATTTTAGTTTTATTCTCAACTTATATTTTAGGCGAAGATAACATATTGGCTTCAACCATTGGCGATATTAATACCATTTGGAAGAGTTTTGTGGATATTCTTCCTGAATTATTACGGTCAATCTTCACCATTATTATCTTTATGGCTATTTCTAAGATTATTCGGATGATATTAGCCGCTATTTTCAAGAAGGTCAAAAACAAGAAACAATCAGTGGGGAACTTAGTTGATAGTGGAGTTAAGTATATCTTTGGTATTATTATCATCTTTAGAGTTCTCTCAATTTGGGGTGTCGATACTGCCACATTACTGGCCAGTGCGGGAATTTTGGGTATTGTAGTTGGTCTTGGTGCCCAAAGTTTAATTTCTGATATTTTAAATGGTTTATTTATTGTCTTTGAAAAGACTTTCCAAATTGGTGATATTATTGTGGTTGATGGTTTTAGAGG
>Ga0265294_10000290_pt1 | contig 66346 bp, 56 predicted proteins | sample MunlanPumphouse3_FD_192504 | JGI IMG/M metagenome (GOLD analysis project Ga0265294, IMG submission 192504) | Groundwater microbial communities from a municipal landfill in Southern Ontario, Canada - Pumphouse #3 | ecosystem: Environmental > Aquatic > Deep subsurface > Groundwater | place... | reverse complement strand
ATTAATGTAATGTTGTGATGATATATGGATCATCTAAAACATCAGCTTATCAAATAATCAAATAATCAACCCAATATGTGTGGAATAGTCTGTACTTTCAATCTGAAAAAATCGGAGGAGCAATTGCGACCTCAGTTGCTGGAAATGTCAAAAAAACTGCGTCATCGTGGTCCGGATTGGTCGGGTATCTTTTCGTGCAGTAATGCGATTCTGGTGCACGAGCGACTCTCGATTGTAGACCCGGTCTCAGGAAAGCAGCCCTTTGTCAGCAAAGACGGGAAATTGGTGTTAGCTGTGAATGGCGAAATCTATAATCATCGCGATATTCGCAAGAAGTACGAAAATGAGTATGAATTTCTCACTTGGTCTGACTGCGAAGTGATTATGGCGCTGTACCGTGACAAAGGACCGGATTTTTTGGATGAATTGAACGGTATATTCGCCTTTGCACTTTATGATGTCGAAAAGAATCTATTTTTGATCGGACGTGATCATATCGGCATCATTCCTTTATACCAGGGATGGGACCGGGATGGAGCTTATTATGTAGCTTCGGAGTTAAAAGCATTGGAAGGATATTGTAATAAAATTGAAGAATTTCTGCCGGGACACTATTATTTTAGTCCTGATGGAAAACCCGCAAAATGGTACGTGCGCGACTGGATGGAATATGAGCAGGTGAAGGACAATGTTTCGGATGTGGCGGAGTTGCGAAAGGCAATGGAGGATGCCGTTCAACGACAGCTGATGAGCGATGTGCCTTATGGAGTGCTGCTTTCAGGGGGACTCGATTCTTCGATCATATCAGCCTTGGCTAAAAAATTTGCAGCTAAACGGGTGGAAACTGACAATAAAGAGGATGCTTGGTGGCCACAATTGCACTCTTTTGCTATCGGACTGGAGGCTTCTCCCGATCTGGCAGCAGCTCGTAAGGTGGCGGCACATATAGGCTCCATCCATCACGAATTAAAATACACCGTGCAAGAAGGACTCGATGCCATCCGTGACGTGATATGGCATATTGAAACTTACGACGTGACTACGGTGCGCGCCAGCACTCCCATGTACCTCATTGGCAGATACATAAAATCGATGGGGGTAAAGATGGTGCTTTCGGGCGAAGGGGCCGATGAAATCTTCGGTGGTTATCTCTATTTTCACAAGGCTCCTAATGCTGAAGAGTTTCATAAAGAAACAGTGAGAAAACTGAGTAAACTACATCAGTATGATTGCCTGCGTGCCAATAAATCATTAGCTTCATGGGGGGTGGAAGGACGTGTACCTTTCCTGGACAAAGAATTTCTGGATGTTGCAATGCGTCTCAATCCAAAAGATAAGATGCCTGGGAATGGAAAAATTGAGAAACATATCCTGCGACAGGCATTTGAAGATTATCTTCCAAAAGAGGTGGCCTGGCGTCAGAAAGAACAGTTTTCAGATGGTGTGGGTTACAGCTGGATCGATACCTTGAAAGAGATTGCCAATCGGGAAGTGACCGACAGTCAGATGGAAAATGTCCAACACCGCTTCCCTATTAACCCACCGCTGACCAAAGAAGAATATGTGTACCGCACCATATATTCTGATCTCTTCCCTTCTGACAGTGCTGCATTATGTGTGCCTTCTGTTCCTTCGGTGGCTTGCAGTTCTCCTGTGGCTTTGGCTTGGGACGAGGCCTTTATGAAGAATGCTGATCCCTCTGGCCGGTCAGTCGGCACGGTACATGAGAACGGCTACACTTAATCATCGATCTGATATTATGTTCCTATTCTTAATACTTGCGGTGTGAAAAAAGAGGATTGTATCAACAAAGTCTCATATTCTGTCGACTTAAATTTGGTATAATGTCTTTACGGGTTCGTTACTGTTTTTTATTTATCTTTGTAGTCTTAAATAACTTATTGGAATTATGCAGGAAAAAATAGTCATCCTTGATTTTGGCTCTCAGACTACACAGCTGATTGGCAGGCGTGTGCGCGAACAAAGTATGTATTGTGAAATTGTACCTTACAATAAATTTCCTTTTGGCGACCAAACGGTGAAGGGGGTAATTCTTTCTGGAAGTCCGTTTTCGGTGAACGATGCTGATGCTTTCAAAATAGATTTGAACGACATCCGTGGCAAATTTCCGGTGCTGGGAATCTGTTATGGTGCTCAACTAATCGCACAGCAATCGGGTGGGATTGTTGCTAAAAGTGATTCTCGTGAATATGGAAGAGCGCATCTGCAGGTGCAAGATCAGTCGGATGATTTGCTGGGAAATATTCAACAAAACTCGCAGGTTTGGATGTCGCATGGCGATACAATTACGAATGTTCCATTTTCTTTTGAAATCATCGCATCTACAGATGATGTAACAAATGCTGCGTTCAAAGTGGAGACTGAGCAGACTTGGGGTGTACAGTTTCATCCTGAAGTATTTCATACTGAAGAGGGTACCAAATTGCTATCTAACTTTTTGGATATATGTAAAGTGAAAAAGGATTGGACGCCGGCTTCTTTTATCGAATCAACGGTTCGTGAACTTAAAACTAAGCTTGCTGATGATAAGGTGATACTTGCCCTCTCAGGTGGTGTGGATTCCTCGGTTACAGCGGTTTTACTTAACAAGGCTATTGGGAAAAATCTTACGTGTGTGTTTGTGAATCATGGCCTTTTACGCAAAAATGAGTTCGAATCAGTTTTGACGAACTACGAACATCTGGGACTGAATGTGATTGGGGTGGATGCGAAAGATCATTTCTATCGTGAACTGAAAGGGGTTGCTGATCCTGAAAAGAAACGAAAGATTATTGGAAAAGGTTTCATTGATGTGTTCGAAAATGAGGCCAAAAAACTCAAGGATATTAAATGGTTGGCTCAAGGTACTATTTATCCGGATATCATTGAATCTCTGTCTATCACGGGTACTACAATCAAAAGTCACCATAATGTGGGGGGACTGCCTGACAAAATGAACTTAAAATTGTGCGAACCGCTGAAGTTATTGTTCAAAGATGAGGTTCGAAAAATTGGATTGGAACTGGGTATGGAATCACATCTGATTCAACGCCATCCTTTCCCGGGACCGGGTTTGGGAATTCGTATCCTGGGGGATATAACTCCCGAAAAGGTGAGAATAGCTCAAGATGCTGATGATATTTTTATTTCCAACATGAGGGCAGCAGGTCTATACGACAAGGTTTGGCAGGCTGGAGCAATTTTACTACCGGTACAATCGGTAGGCGTGATGGGCGATGAACGTACTTACGAAAATACTATCGCTCTTCGCGCAGTGAGCTCAACGGACGCAATGACAGCCGATTGGTCGCGCTTGCCTTATGAATTTCTTGCTAAGGTTTCTAACGAAATAATCAATAAAGTGAAGGGGGTAAACCGAGTGGTTTACGATATATCTTCAAAACCACCTGCTACAATTGAGTGGGAATAATTAATTTTAATGCGTGTATATGGAAAAGATAACGAGTCTTTTATTGCTGATGCTGATTATTGTGTCTTGCAGTCAACCAAATAAAAATAACATGGGTTATACAATCAATGTGAATGCAGGCGACAGTCTCACAGGTAAGGTATATCTGCAAGTATATGAGGCTAAAGAATTTACAACGGTTGACTCTGTAGAAATAGTTGCGGGAAAATTCTCTTTTTCGGGTAATGTGAGTCACCCAATGGTATATGGACTGCAAAATGCGATATCTACTCAACGGGCTCTCATCTTTCTGGATAACAGCAAAATGGATGTTGTGCTAAACGGTGATTGGGAAGTGGAATCGCTAGATGGTTCAAACGATGCCAAACTGTTCATACAATATCGTCCTCAAAGTGTTGAGGGTACTTTGAATACCGACAGTCTGTTATCGGCAAATCCCAATTCTGCTGTTCCAGTATATTTCCTCACCAGAGAGGTTTATAATTATGATTATGACGGACTTAAAACGATCAGAAACAAGATAGATACAACGCTCATTGATCATCCGTATGTGAAGGATGTTGATGGAACTTTGGCTGATCTGGAAAGAATGCAACCGGGAAAAGAGGCTCCTGATTTTAAACTGAAAACGATGGGTGGTGATTCGCTCACGCTGAATTCTTTGCGTGGCAAATATGTGTTGATCGACTTTTGGGCATCGTGGTGCCCCGACTGCCGCAAATCGAATCCTGAAATGGTAAAGCTTTACAATACTTATAAGAATAAGAACTTCACTGTTGTGGGCGTTTCAATTGATGACGACGAAAGTAGTTGGAGACAGGCAATTGAGAAAGATGATCTGACTTGGCACCAAACAATAGGTGATGCAGGATGGAAGAGTGAAGTGGCTCAACAATACGGAGTGAAGTGGATTCCAACAGCTATGTTGATTGATCCTCAAGGTATTATTGTTGCAAGAAGTGTTGAACTTTCGGATATAGAGGGGCAATTGAAATCGATATTTAATTAATCCTCACTTTTTTGCGTTGATTCTATTTGGGGTTGTTTATTCAACTCCGGATAGGCGATGCGGGAATGATATATTGTTTTGAGTTTATCAATAAAGACTTCTTTAACTATTTCTACTTCCCTGAATGTGATGGGGGCTCGTTTGAATAAGCCTTCTTGTAACATCGAATCAATGATTTTGTTGACGTGAGCTGTTATGATTTCTTCGGTATATACCGGCAAACTGCGGGAAGATGCTTCTACTGCATCGGCCATCATCATTATAGCTGTTTCTTTTGAAAAAGGATTCGGGCCCGGATAACGGAAAATACTCTCATTAATTTCTTTTCCCGGATTGGCATTCTTCCAAGAAATATAGAAAAATTTTGGCATGCTTGTACCATGATGTGTCTCAATAAAATCGATTAATTGTTTTGGAAGTCCTTCGCGTTGCGCAATTTTTACTCCATCTTTCACGTGATTGATGATGATGCGGGCGCTCTCTTCAAACGGAAGACCTGCATGGGGGTTCATTCCTGGTGCCTGATTTTCAGTAAAGTAACCAGGGTTGGCCATTTTGCCGATATCGTGATATAAAGCTCCGGTTCTTATTAGTGAAGCGTTTGCTCCAATCTTTGTTGCAGCAGCCATTCCCAGATTGGACACTTGCATCGAATGTTGAAAAGTACCTGGTGCCTTTTCTGATAACTCCTTCAATAATGGTTTGTTGATATTTGACAGTTCCACCAGGCTTACTCCTGAAATGAATCCGAATGATTTCTCTACCAGATAAACCAATGTGTAAGAGAACATGATAAATATGAAGTTGATAACAAAGTATACTAGTACTTGCCAGTTTACTTTATTGATGTTTCCTTCCTGAAACATTACTAAACCTACGTAAACCAACACTAATGTTAGCAGAATAAAGAACGAACTTCGTATAAGTTGCGAACGTTCAGCAAGTTCCTTAAGCATGAACACTGCAACCATTGCCACAAGAATCTGTATGACAATGAACTCAAAAGGAAATGGAACCATCAGCGCACACAATACTATGGTTATAATACTTGCGAAAAGTGCTGTGCGGGAATCAATAAATGTGCGGATAAGTATGGTTACGATAGCGTAAGGAATTATGTAAACACTGAACAAGTCAAACCGGATCGTCAGAGCTGTTAGTAGAACAAATATGTCGATAAGCAATATCATGAATATGAGATGCTTGCGATTGTAATATTCGTTTGGTCTAAAGAACAACAGATAAAGATAAAACATCCCAAACAATATGGTTATCATTATTAATTGTCCAAGGATAACCCAGATTGAACGCTCTGAACCTCCGCTTTTTTCTTCTGTGACTTTTTTCAAAGACAACAATATGTTATAGGTGTTTGCGTCCACTATTTCTCCTTCATCTATAATGCGTTGCCCTTGTTGAACCATACCTGATGTTGGCAGAACATTATGAATGAAATCATCTTTTGCTTTTGCAGTAGTGGATTCATCAAAGACTATGTTTTCTTTGATATAATTATTTAAATCGATGCTTCTGAGAACGTTCTCGTCTATTGAAACTGGACGATCATCTATCACTTTTTGATATGCTGATTTGATCGTATGAAAGTCCCTGATGTTTTTTGTCTCAGCTTTTTTTCCATCTTTTATTCGGAATGACTGTGTTATACTGGCGGTAATGTTATCATAATCTTCTGATCGCATGATACCTTCATCATATACTTTGGAAATCTTATCCCGAATATATAATTTATAGTTTTGAGGTAACTCAATAAATTTGGGATTCGTACTTATATCTGCATCCAACTCTGCCATCGACTCCTTTTTTACATTGTTGTCGACATTATAATAGGGCTCAAAGAAAAGGAGTAGACTGTCCTGTTCTGCTTTTAATTGATCAGCGGGTTTATAGATCGAAAAGTCGGAAGGTGCTGTAAGAAGACCACTTTGCCATGGCTTGCCTTCACTGAATGAATATTTGAATTTACCTTGACGTGGAAATGCATAGGCTACCAATAAAATAGAGGTAATGAAGATGACGGGTACGAAATACCTTGTTCTTATTCTCATTTTTCTATTATTTTTGCCTTTTTCCATATCTTTGGTTTATTATAAACTTATTAAACAATAAAAACCATCTAATTGTTCGAATACTTATTAGTTTCGACAATTAACAAGTACGACGATTATATATTTATACTATTGGGGAACAGTAATGTTCTCGATTGCTGTATGCAATCTTCTGATAGTTTCTTCTTTTCCCAGCAATACCGTTATGTCAAAAATATGAGGACCTTTACCTTCACCCACCAATGCCAAACGGAATGCATTCATAACATTTCCTGTATGATACTGATTTTCTTCAACCCATTTCATGATGATCTTTTCCTGATTCTCGGGAGAAAAATCATCCATTTGCTCCAATAAATAAATCAGCTCTCGCATTTGGGCCGGAGTTTCAACTTTCCATCGTTTTTTTACAGTCTTTTCTTCATACGAAGTGGGTGCGATAAAAAAGTAGGACGACTGGTTCCAAAGTTCCTTTACAAAACCGACTCTGTCCTTGATTAATCCGATTACTTTTGACGTATAATCTAATGTTGCGGACACTCCTTTTTCCTCTAAATGTGGCAAAAACATATCGGCAAGTAATTCATTTGGTGTCTGCTGTATGTATTTGTGGTTGTACCACTTGGCCTTTTCGTAATCGAATTTTGCGCCACTTTTACTGCATCGGTCAAAAGAAAATGCTTCCACAAGCTCACTCAGCGAAAACATCTCCTGTTCTGTGCCGGGATTCCATCCTAAAAATGCAAGGAAATTGATGACCGCCTCCGACAGATAGCCACTTTCACGATAACCGGAAGAGAACTCACCCGATTTAGGATCTTTCCATTCTAAAGGAAAGACCGGGAATCCCAGTCGGTCGCCATCGCGTTTGCTCAGTTTACCATTTCCTTCAGGCTTTAGCAATAAAGGTAGATGGGCGAATTGAGGCATCGAGTTTTCCCAATCAAAGCTTTTATAAAGCCACACATGGAGTGGGGCAGAAGGAAGCCATTCCTCACCACGAATCACATGAGTGATTTCCATCAGATGATCATCCACAACATTTGCAAGATGGTATGTAGGCAAGTGGTCTGAAGATTTATAAATCACTTTATCGTCCAGCACAGAAGAATTGATAACCACTTCTCCGCGAATCAAATCCTGCACTTTTATATCAATGTTTGGTTCAATTTTTATTCTGACAACATACTGGGTTCCATTTTCAATCAGTTCAGTCACTTCTGTTTCGGATAATGTAAGCGAATTACGCATCAACAAACGAGTAAAAGCATCGTACTGGAAATTGGAAATTTCGTTGCGTTTTGTATCTAACTCTTCTGGTGTATCAAAAGCTATGTAAGCGGCTCCCTTTTCTAACAACTGATCTACATAGATTTTGTAAATATCTTTCCGCTCGGATTGACGATAGGGGCCATAGGTTCCACCTTTGGAAGGACTTTCATCGAACTCCATTCCCAGCCAGTCAAATGTTTCCTGAATATAATCCTCAGCACCTGGAACAAATCGATGCGAATCGGTATCTTCTATTCTCAGGATGAAATCTCCATTTTGTTGTTTGGCGAACAGATAGTTATATAAAGCTGTGCGCACTCCTCCAATATGGAGAGGTCCGGTGGGACTTGGCGCAAAACGTACTCTTACTTTTTGATTCATGAACGTGAGTTTAATTTTGCAAAGATATGAAAAATCAATCAGAAAACTGTTACAGATATAATCGAGCTTCGTTTCCCATGTTAAATAACAGGTCAAAAATGCTCAGATTGGGCTGGAATCCCAGCTTTCCTTCAAATACCTGATAATAGGGCTTTGCCTTGAAATTTGAATCAATTTTTTGCCAATCCTTTTTGGGATGAATGGATTCTCTAAAGTCGATTTGGTTTTCCGGTAAGTCTGTTATGTAACACTCTGAATGCGATACAGGTGTGTCTATATGCATCAATTGGCAAAACAGCTGACGCAACTCTTCGTTGAAATCCAACAGGAAAGTCTGTTTCTTTTCATAAAACGGATAGAAGTCATCCGTAAAAAACTCGAAAAAAGGTGTTGTATTATATGCCGAAATGATTGCATTCCAATGCAAGTGACGCCAGTTTCCGTGTTCGGCAATACGGATATCCTTCATTTCACATTTTGCAGTAGCAGGTTTTTCAACAGGGATGTTCAATTGCAATGCACCATTAGCTCCTGCTATCACGCATCTGTTGCGGTACGACTGTTTCTGATAGTTGTCGTGAATCTCAATTACAGCATGAGCTGCACGATGCAGCTTGCTGTAATATTGGATGGGTGCAGCATATAATGACGAAAGAATAATGTCGTCATTCATAGTGCGTTATGCTTTAACTTTAGCACTGTGGAACAATCGATTCCATCGAATTCGACCTTGGAACCACTTCTTGTCCTTTTCGATGGACAGCCAAATCAGAGTAGGTTCACCAACAATGTGATCCTCAGGTACAAAACCCCATGTGCGAGAGTCGGCCGAATTATGACGGTTATCACCCATCATAAAGTAATAATCCATCTTGAACGTGTAAGAAGTAGCCTGTTTGCCATTGATGTAAACCTTTCCATCTCGATAATCAAATGTGTTAAGCTCATAGTTCTTTATGCAACGTTCATACGCTGCCACTTTGAAATCTACATCTGTATCAAACTGAATAGTTGCTCCTTTTTTTGGAATCCATAACGGTCCGTATGAGTCTCTAGTCCAGTTTGTTGGATAACTGAGCGGGTAGTAATAACCACCTTGCTGCTCTTTCTCCTTAATGATTTCCCAAATAAATGGTTTGGCCTTCAGTTCTGTGATCATTTCCTGTGTGAGAGGAATACTGAAATAGATTGAGCCGTTTTTTCCGTTTCGGGCAGTAAGTCCAAACTGAGCCATCGACAAGCTGTCGATTCCTGTGAGGTCTTGAATTTTGGTAACCAATTGGCCGTATTCATTTACGATAGCGAAATCTGCGATATTAACACCTAAGTCCTCGAATAATTCAGGGGAAATTGACGTGCCATCAGTATGGATCATATAATTATGTTGCGAGAATTGTGGATTAGGAATAAAATTCCCATCGATGAAAACACTATCGTTTTTTAATTGGATTGTTTCTCCAGGTAGACCGATGCACCTTTTCACGAAATTCTCTCGTCTGTCAACTGGGCGATAAACAATTTCACCGTACCTGTTTTTATCCGATCGAACACCTGCGCTGCCATTTTCATTGTACTTTGACAAAGAGTAGAAATCCATTCCCTGCTGATTAATTGCTACAGTATCGCCTGCAGGGAAATTAAACACTACAATGTTGTTGCGCTCCACATTGCCAAAACCTTTAAGTCGGCGATATTTCCATTGTGGCTTTTCGATATATGATTTTCCACCCCCAGGCATTGTATGTTGAGCCAAAGGAAAAGAAAGTGGAGTCATTGGAGTGCGCGGTCCATAGCTCAACTTGCTGACCGCCAGAAAGTCGCCCACCCGCAATGATTTCTCAAGTGAGGATGAAGGAATCTGATAGTTTTGAAAGAAAAAGATGTTGATAATGTAAACCGCAACCAAGGCAAAAATGATTGCATCCACCCATTCCATAACTGTCCTGAATGACTTGTTCTTTGATTTTTTCCAGAAATCCCAAGGAATGAAACGAGTGATATAAATATCAAAGAATAGGATAAGTAGTGCTAACACCCAAGGAGATCCAATCCAGATTGTGAAAAAAATGGTGATTGCAGTCCATGATGCAAACCATATCCAGCTTTTGCGCTTAGTATTTGTAATTCGTTCTTTTAAACCCATATTTTAATGTAATAGCTTCAAGTGATGTAAATTAAGAAATATCAAGTGTTAAAACGGGAACATATCTTTCATTCCCAGACAACCTTTTTTACCTTTTGTGAATTCAGCTGCTAACACGGCGCCCAGCGCGAATCCTCTGCGACTTTTTGCATCGTGGGTGATGCGAATAGTATCTGCTACTGATTCATAAATCACAGTATGAATACCTGGAACTTCGCCCTCGCGGAACGACTTTATCTCAAGCTCATTTTCCATTTTTGCATGGTCAAGTGTCCATCTGACTTTTCTGTCAACATTTTTTATAATATCATCCGCCAATGTCAGTGCAGTTCCGCTTGGTGCATCCAGTTTATGAATGTGATGCGTTTCTTCCATTCGCACATCGAAATCAGGATATTTATTCATTATCTTAGCCAGATAACGGTTTACAGCAAAGAAAATGTTCACACCCAAACTGAAATTAGAAGAATAAAAGAAAGTATTATCACCATGTTGACAAATTCTTTTCATCTCAGCCATATGTTCTGACCAACCGGTTGTGCCGGAAACCACGGGAATGTTTGCATTAAAAGCCTTTTTGTAATTGCTTAATGCACTTTTTGGCGAAGTAAATTCAATTGCCACATCTGCGCTTTTGAATTCCGCGGATTCAAATTTCATTTCCTCGAAGACATCAATTGTACAAACAACTTCATGCCCTCTTTCAATAGCCACTTTCTCAATTTCGTGGCCCATTTTGCCGTAGCCGATAATTGCAATTTTCATTTTATATAGTTTTTGAATGGCAAATTTATAATAAAAAAACAGACTAAGACATTTTGTATTATTAATTATGTATAATTAGCCCTTTACATCCACCCATGAGCTTGGTACCAAGCAACTGTTTTTTCAACACCTTTGCGTAAAGGATAATCAGGAGTGAACTCCAAATCGTTTTGGATAGCGGATACATCACAATTCCAGTTGCGCTGCTTCATAATCTTGTATTTATCAGTGTTGAATGTGGATGTTTTGTCAAAAAAGCCTGATACTTTTTCTGACAAATAGGCCGCAGTTCTTACTATCGATAGTGGAAACTTTATTGTGATTACTCTTTTCTTCTTGAGCACTGTTTGAACAATGTGCATAAATTCATCATCTGTATAAATATCGCCGTCTGCCACATTATAAACTTTCTGTCTCAATCCTTTTTCGATGCTGAGGAAAATTATTTTGGCCAGGTCCTCCGAGAAAATGAATGTCAGAATCTGCTTTTTGCGACCGGCGCCAACATTCAAACCACTCTTTACCGCTTTCATCAAGATAAGGTAATCTTTGTCGCGCGGACCGTAAATGCCTGTGGGTCTGAGTATAACATACGGAAAGTTCGGAAGGGACTTCAGATAATCTTCGGCTTTGATTTTGCTTTTTCCGTAAGCTGTGATTGGATTAGGTGTTTGATCCACTCTGATTGGCTCGTAAGTTTCCTCATTAACTAACCCGATGGCACCCAAACTACTTACGAAAACAAAACTTTCCGGAACAGTACCACTTTCGATAAGCGCATCAGCCAGATTAAGGGTATGCAAATAATTTACATCATCAAAATCCTCTATTTTACGTGCTTTTGTGATTCCAGCTACATGCGCAACATAATCGAATTTCCCGTTTGCATGTTTAAATTCGCTAAGCTGTTTCACCAGTTTATCCTTATCGGAATAATTCAGGTCGATAAACCGAATACGTTTATCTTTCAGGTATTCGCGACTACTGCTTGCGCGAATGCCCGCCCATGTTTCATAACCAAGTTCCAGTGCTTTATCAACTACAGTGCTACCAACAAAGCCACTTGCACCGGTGATAAGGATTTTCTTCTGCATGATTTTCTATTTACTTTATCAGATGAATGTCATGCAAAAATACACTTTTCTATAATTCTTTTGCGACAATTAAATGGAAAGAACAGTTTTTTTTATTACTTTGCACAGACTTAAATGAAAGGATAAAGTTTTATACCCTGAATAAATAAAAGTAACACTGATTATGAGTAAGAAAATAATAAACACCTCAACGGTGGCCAAACCAAAGAAGAAAGATTTGACACAATCCGTCATCAATTTCTTGAATCAGAACAGACAGAAGGAATACAATTACAAGCAAATTGCTGCTGCTATAGATGTACGCGGAGAAGATGGAAAACGTGTGCTGATTAAAGTGCTGGACAAACTTCGCGACGAAGATATTCTACTTGAAAGTTCTCGCGGTCGTTATCGTACTAATGAAAGAACTCAACTACTTGAAGGTAGATTTGAGAGACGCAGTAACGGCAAAAACTTTGTCGTTCCTGATGATGATGCTAACACTATTTTTGTCTCGGAACGAAATGCCAAGCATGCCATGAACGGAGATCGTGTAAGCGTTCAACTGCTTGCCAAACGAAAACGAGCAGATACAGAGGGGGTTGTCGTTGAAATATTGGAGCGTAAACAACAACGATTCGTCGGAACACTTGACATTCAAAAACATTTTGCTTTTCTGTTGCTTGACAGTAAGATTCTTTCTAACGATATATTTATCCCGCTGGATGAACTAAATGGGGCTAAGAGCGGCGACAAAGTGATTGTGGAGATATTGGAATGGCCAGAAAAAGCCAATAATCCTGTAGGAAAAGTTATTGATGTGCTCGGCAAGCCGGGAGACAATACTACAGAAATGCATGCCATTTTGGCGCAATACGACTTGCCGTACAAATATCCCGCTAATGTAGAGAAGTATGCCGAAAAGATTTCGGCTGAAATACCCGCAAAAGAGATCGCTGCCCGTGAAGATTTCAGAAATGTATTCACTATTACTATCGACCCAAAAGATGCAAAAGATTTTGACGATGCGCTGTCGTTTCGAAAAATATCTGAAACGCTTTATGAAGTGGGCGTTCACATTGCAGATGTAACTTATTATGTGAAACCTGGCGATATTATTGACGTAGAAGCAGAAAACAGAGCTACTTCTGTTTATCTGGTGGACAGAACGGTGTCGATGCTTCCTGAACGTTTGAGCAACGATTTATGTTCCTTACGCCCACACGAAGACAAATTCTGTTTCTCAGTTATTTTTGAGATTACACTGAAGGGGGAGGTAAAGAAATCACGCATTGTTCACACGGTTATAAATTCTGATAGCAGATTGACTTACGAGGATGCACAGACGGTTATTGAAACGGGTAAAGGAGATTTCAGCACAGAAATACTTGCTATGAACGACCTTGCAGTACAGTTGCGAGAACGCCGTTTTGCTAATGGCGCTATCAATTTCGACCGTTACGAAGTGAAATTCAATCTTGATGAAAAGGGTAAACCGTTGGGAGTTTACTTTAAAATGAATAAAGAATCCAACAAATTGATAGAGGAATTTATGTTACTCGCCAACAGGACAGTAGCAGAAGAAATAGGAAAAGTGCCAAAGGGAAAACATGCCAAATCGTTTGTTTATCGTGTGCATGATGTTCCCGATCCCGAAAAACTGGATACGCTTAATTCTTTTATCCTTCGATTCGGTCATAAAATCAAGACTACAGGAACAAAAGTTGAAGTGGCAAAAAGTATTAACTCTCTGTTGGACAAGGTTCAGAGTCGCCCGGAAGAGAATCTGGTTGAGACAATAGCTATTCGTACAATGTCAAAAGCTATTTATTCAACAAAGAATCTGGGACATTATGGATTGGCATTCGATTATTACACACATTTCACCTCGCCCATTCGTCGTTATCCGGATATGATGGTGCATAGATTGTTGGACAGTTACATGGCAGGCGGTCACAGTGTTGATCAGACACAATTGGAAGACGAGTGCAAGCACTGTTCCGAAATGGAAGTATTAGCTTCAAATGCAGAGCGGGATTCTGTTAAATACAAGCAAGTTGAGTTCATGTCTGATAAATTAGGCAAGGTTTATGACGGAGTCATTTCAGGTGTTACCGATTGGGGTGTTTATGTGGAGATCAATGAGAATAAGTGCGAAGGCATGATCCCTATCCGAGATTTGGGAGATGATTTCTATGAACTGGACGAAAAGAACTATCGTTTGGTAGGGCGCCGCAGCAAACAAGAATTCCGTTTAGGTCAAGCTATTACAATACAAGTAGCCAAAGCTAATCTGGAGCGTAGGCAACTGGATTTTACTATTGCATAAAGTGAACAGCTCCTTTTCGGATGAGATAAAACAATATGCTCGCACGCTCGGTTTTGACGCTTGCGGAATCAGTCGAGCAGGGGATACTGGTGAACAAGATCGTTATGCCGAATGGCTGTCAAAGGGTTGTCATGCCAATATGGGGTATCTGGAGCGTAACATAGAGAAAAGACTTGATCCTAGATTATTGGTTGAAGGAGCAAAATCTATTGTTTCTGTTGCTCTAAATTATTATCCCAAACGGATGCTTCCTGAACATGTTCCCCAATTTGCGTATTACGCGTATGGTCAAGATTATCACGATGTTGTGCGCGATAAGTTGAAACGGTTATTCGAGTTTATAAAACAAAGTTTTCCCGATGTTAGCGGTCGTTGTTTCACTGATTCTGCACCTGTATTGGAACGATATTGGGCTGTAAAAGCCGGATTGGGATTTATAGGGAAAAACACCCTTTTGATAATGCCCCAACGCGGCTCTTTTTTCTTTTTGGGAGAAATCATTCTTGATTTACCTCTTGATTATGATGTGCCTAGCACCATAAATTGCGGCAGTTGTCGCAGATGCATCGACGCATGTCCTACCGGTGCAATAGAAAAGCCTCATTGGTTGAATGCAAACAAGTGCATTTCTTATCAAACAATTGAAAATAAGGGTGAAATAGATAAAAATATTATCCCTAATTTGAGTAATAATGTTTATGGATGTGATATCTGCCAAAAGGTTTGTTCCTGGAACAGATTTGCTAAACCTTCTGCCACACCTGAATTTGAACCTTCCGAAGCATTTTTATCTCTTGATAAACAGAAATTGAGCGAGATAGACGAAGAATCTTATCGTTTTCTTTTTAACAAGTCTGCTGTTAAAAGGGGCAAGTTCAAAGGTTTGAAAAGAAATATTGAATGCTTGTGACGACTATGAAATCTGGTTTCATTTCTTCGCAATATTTGATTACATTTGTATTCAATAAAGTATGGAAGAAACTTTTGATATACATACCCATCGCGATTTTCAGGACACGGATAGAGATTTTGAAAATGCATTGCGACCGCTGACTTTTTCGAGTTTTAACGGTCAGGATAAGATTGTCGAGAATTTGAAAGTATTTGTGAGTGCCGCACGAATGCGTGGTGAGTCACTCGATCATGTTCTTTTGCATGGACCTCCGGGATTGGGAAAAACAACTCTTTCCAACATTATTGCCAACGAGTTGAATGTTGGATTCAAAGTAACTTCGGGACCTGTATTGGACAAACCTGGAGATTTAGCGGGAATACTTACTTCACTTGAATCGAACGACGTTCTTTTTATCGATGAGATTCACAGATTATCGCCTATTGTTGAAGAATATCTGTACAGCGCAATGGAGGATTATCGCATTGATATTCTGATTGATAAAGGTCCTAGCGCACGATCCATACAAATCGATCTCAATCCATTCACTCTTATAGGTGCCACAACAAGAAGCGGACTGCTAACAAGCCCTCTTCGTGCACGTTTTGGTATAAATATGCATTTGGAATACTATGACGTGGAAACGCTTACTGGCATTGTTTTACGTTCCGCAAATATTTTGAAGATTGAGTGTGATTATGATGCTGCACTCGAAATTGCTTCTCGAAGCAGAGGAACACCACGCGTTTCCAATGCATTGTTGCGACGCGTACGCGATTTCGCGCAAGTTAAAGGGTCGGGGAAAATTGACAAAGCTATTGCTTCATATTCGCTCGAAGCGCTGAACATAGATACTTATGGATTGGATGAGATTGATAACAAGATATTGCTTACCATCATTGACAAATTCAGAGGTGGACCTGTTGGAATTTCAACTATTGCCACAGCAGTAGGTGATGATGCAGGCACAATTGAAGAAGTTTACGAACCATTTTTGATTAAAGAAGGTTTTATAAAACGAACGCCACGCGGAAGGGAAGTAACCCAATTGGCATACGAACATTTAGGTAGGAAGCCTTATCAAGATAGACAATCATTATTATTTTAAAAATATAAAAAGGCGCATTTCTTCAAATGCGCCTTTTATATTATATCTATCATTCTAATCCCCTGAATAAATCTATCTAAAACTTACTAAAGATCATTTCTAGTCTCAAATCCTCTGGCTTTTTACTAATGGTAGTTGCAGAGGGAGTCATCAAATTGTAAACTCCGGTTAGCACGCTGGTTTGGTTACCATATGCATCTTGAGACGTTTGCTGTGTGATGCTTACCGGCACAAGTAGATATGTTAAATCTTTGATAGTTCCATTATTCTTTTCTTTATAATGATTTACCATTGCCGATATATTCCCAAAATCATAGGCATAAGTTGTTGAATTAAACGCTGCATAAAAAGTTGTTACACTATTTGGCAGGGTCTTTTTCTGAAAAAAGGAGGAAAGAGAATCCTTATTGATTAACAGCAGATAAGGAGCTGCATTTAGATGGAATGATCCGTTATCGACAGGCGGCACTGCCTGAACTTTGAAGTTTGCTAAATTAAGTGCTTGAGATTCAAGCTTATCGGCCACTTGCGACAGCGGGAAAACGATTTCTGTGTTCACGCCTGCGGGACTTTTGATATACGTCAAATTTGCGTTTGGTGCCAACAGATCAGCATTTTTATTTTGAATAGTGCTTAGTTGAGTAACTTCTGGAGTGATGTACAAAGGAAGTTCTGCATTTCGGATTGTGTCCTGACCGGTTGATGAACCTCCGACATCATTATAATGATAATTGATTACAAACGAAGTCAATTCAACATTAATCATCGTACTATTACCGAAAGTAGTAGTCATGAACAGTCCAGGGAAGAACTCTCTAAGCGATTCGGTATCTTTTAGTTTGCTATCGGTTTTTTTGGATTCAGCTAAAAACTCTTCACCCAGCGAGATAGGAAAATCTACAATAATATTGTAAATATTTAGACTATCAGTACCATCGAATTGAGTATAATAAGTATTGTTCTTAGCCGTAAAAACCTGTTGTCCGATAGGATTAGGATTGATATAACTTGATATATTAAAATCTGTTGTTGTTCCTTTTTGGGGGAGCTGCTTGTTTAACCTGTAAACAGACAGTTGCATAGGTGCAAGCGAATCGCCAGTCCAAGTTGTATATGAAACAAACAACCGAACAGAGTCTATAATACTGTTATTAGGAAAAGTTTTTCCTGCGGGGAAATAGAATTCACCTACGTAATCCGATTTTACACTACCGAAGATGGAATCTAAATATTCACCCAGTACCGGCTTGTCGGTCTTAGCATTGATACTTTCAACCTGAACAGTTTTTGCATTCAGTGTCAGCGTATCTGTTCCTACCGTAAGCTTGTCGCCATCCGGTTGAATGCTTACGCCTAAATCAGAAAGGGTGTCATTACAAGACAGTAATGCTATGGATGTTACTGCTATACAAAGCAGTTTATATATTGGGTTTAGCTTCATTCGTATAAATATAAAATTTTATCGCGCAAATATCCGAAAAAATTATCGCATAAAAAAGCAGTTGAGCTAGTTTATATTCTGTTTAACGATTTTTTTAAGTGAAATTATGCTTTCAGCTTGTCGTACAATGCGTCAATTTCGTTGACATTACTGTCAAAATCGACGTTGTAAGGAGTAAAATCAATATTCTTTTCAGTTATGTATTTGCTGATATTACTATTGATATTCTCACTTCCCTGTACTACTGCATCTGAATAGTCAATAGCCATTTTGGTAAGGTTCTCGAAATCCATCGTACCTCTCTCATTAATCGATTTTATCTCGGTTTCATCAATGCCTTCAAAGAGCAACTTCTTTGCAATCTCTTCGTGAAAAGGATTGTTGAATGCATCGTCATAAACTGAATATACCACTTTTGAATCTTTGAAAGTAGGATCATCAGCATAACCTCTCTTTATGAAAAGGGGAACAAGGGCCGAAAACCAACCGTGACAATGAATCACATCCGGAATCCAACGTAGCTTTTTAACAGTCTCCATTACTCCTCGGGTAAAGAAAATACTGCGCTCGTCGTTATCCATATATTCAACACCATTTTCATCAACCACAGTTTCGCGGTGCTGAAAAAAGTCGTCATTATCAATAAAATAGATTTGCATTCTTGCTGGTTGAATAGATGCAACTTTAATAATGAGAGAATGGTCGGTATCGTCAATTATCAAGTTCATACCCGACAAGCGGATTACTTCGTGAAGTTGGTTTCTTCGTTCATTTATGTTCCCATATTTGGGCATAAAAGAACGAATTTCTTTACCTTTTTCCTGAATAGCTTGTGGCAGAAAGCGTGAAATGTTTGATACTGTGGTTTTTGGTGAGTAAGGATATATTTCTTGAGAAATATATAAAATTCTTTTTTTGTTCATTCTAATTGCTTCTACTTAATTAATTACAAAGATAATAAAAAAAATCCGCTTAATTGCAAAATGTTTTGAGGACTTTTTTTTTATTAACTGAAAAACAATGTGTTACTTGATTTTTTCTAACTTTTTTTTCGATTTGGTAAAATGGGCGTAATTCGCTGATTATAACTGCATTTGTATGATTTTATATCTGAATTTTCAAGATGTTAATTCTATCTCCTACGGGTTTGACATTATTCTTTTGCTTATTCAACTTATTCTTGTCTTGTTCATAATGCTTATCTTCTTCTCGCATAGCTCCGTCTTAGCTCCGTTGCTCCTCTCACCATGGTCTCACCATGGTCTCACTAATTTCTCCCCAATCTCTAAATCCTCTTTCCATAATTTCTCCCCATTCTCAATCAATTGTTCGATGGGTTTCCAACGTTTCATGAAATGATAATTACTGCTAATTTTAGAAATATATATATGTGCCATACTTTTTTATTTGATAAAAAATGTGTTGCTTTGTATGCTAAAACTGAAAAAATGAAGGTTATTAATACTATTAGCGAGTTGAACCAGGTCCTGGAGCCTAATCGACAACAAAGGAAATCAGTCGGACTGGTTCCTACAATGGGTGCTTTGCACAGGGGGCATGCTGCTTTAGTTGAGAAATGTGTCGCAGAAAACGATATAAGTGTAGTCAGCGTTTTTGTCAATCCTACTCAGTTCAATAATAAAGAGGATCTGCGTTTGTATCCTCGTGATTTGGAGGCCGACTGCCGATTGTTGGAATCTATTGGAACTGATTATGTTTTTGCTCCTTCGGTAGATGAGATGTATCCGGAACAGGATATAAGGGTCTTTGATTTTGGTGACCTTGCTAACGTGATGGAAGGACAGTTCCGATCGGGTCATTTCAACGGGGTTGCACAAATAGTGAGTAAATTGTTTTACGTGGTTGAACCCCGAAAGGCTTATTTTGGTGAAAAGGATTTTCAACAGCTGGCAATCATACGATTAATGGTTAAACAATTGTATATGCCAATAGAAATTGTTGCAGTTCCAATTGTAAGAGAGGATAGCGGATTGGCGCTGAGCAGCAGAAACATGAGATTGTCGGAACAAGAACGTGTGAAAGCTGCTGAGATATTTAAAACTTTGAAGGAAAGCATCACTTTGACTAACCAAAAAAATGTATCTGAAACCTCGTCATTTGTAGTGGAAAGTATAAACAATGTGGAAGGTTTAAGCGTTGAATACTACAATATTATAAATGGTGAAACGCTTCAGTCTGTTACAAATTGGAACGATGCTGATTATATTGTTGGATGTATTGCTGTATTTTGTGGTGAAGTCCGACTCATTGACAATATTAGATATAAATAGTAAACAACATGTGGATTGAAATATTAAAGTCAAAAATACATAGGGCAACAGTTACTGATGCCAATCTTAATTATGCGGGCAGCATTACTATCGACGAAGATTTAATGGATGCGGCTAATATCTTTTTAAATGAAAAGGTTTCTATTGTAAATAATAATAACGGCGAACGCTTTGACACGTATGTCATTAAAGGTGAACGCGGGACGGGAACGATTTGCTTGAATGGCGCGGCTGCCAGAAAGGCTCAAGTTGGTGATGTGATTATCATCATGAGTTATGCATTAATATCAATTGAAGAAGCAAAGAAACATGAACCAATTGTTGTTCATGTGAAAGAATCAACGAATGAACTTTGTAAATAAGTTATTTATTAGAAATTACGGAACAGCCGATTATCAAATCGGCTGTCTTTACTTTTAAACGTGTATACTAAAAAAGAAATAGTTGGGATAAGTTTGCCTATCATGCTTAGCTTGTTGGCTCAAACACTTATTCAGGTAGTGGATACGGCTTTTCTTGGCAGAGTGGGCGAGGTGGAACTGGGAGCATCGGCACTGGCGGGAATTGTTTATATAGCTGTGTTTACTCTTGGATTTGGTTTTAGCATGGGAAGCCAAATAATGATTGGACGACGCAACGGTGAACGTAACTTTTCAGAAATTGGGGGTATTGTTGTTCAAGGTTTTTTCTTCCTTCTTGTTCTGGCGTTAATTTTTATTCCTATTCTTAAGATATTGTCGCCGACTCTCTTGCCGAAGTTCTTTTCGTCTGAGGATGTGACGGTGGCCGTAATTGAGTATCTTGACTGGAGGGTATATGGGTTTGTATTCTCTTTTACGAATTCTATTTTCCGGGCTTTCTTTATAGGTATTGCACGCACAAAAGTGCTTACCATGAACGCTATAGTCATGGGATTGGTGAATGTTTTCTTTGATTATGGCTTGATATTTGGTAATCTTGGAATGACTGAAATGGGGATCGGTGGAGCGGCTCTTGCTTCAGTTATTGCGGAAGCTTCATCAACATTGTTTTTCGTGATTTATTTGTTGAAGACGGTCGACCTCGAAAAATATGGGTTCAAACGTATCAGATGGAAGTGGTCGGTAACTACCAAAGTGCTCAGCATTTCTATATATATGATGGTGCAGAATCTTTTGGCTGTTTCTACATGGATGCTGTTTTTTGTCTTTATTGAAAGATTGGGCGAGCGACCTCTTGCGGTTTCAAATATTGTACGCAGTTTCAATAATCTGTTTACTATACCTTCTGCGGCTTTGGGGGCTGTAGCAAATACTCTGGTGAGTAACACTATCGGAGCTAATAGGTCTGATGAGGTTCTGCCACTGGTGAAACGCATTGCGTCAATGAGCTTTGGGGTAATGCTGGTCGTAATAATTCTTGCTTTAGTATTCCCGGAGCTGATCGCTAGAATTTATACTGATGATCAGTCGTTAATTAACGATACAATCGCACCGTTATATGTCCTTGTTTTATCTTTACCCTTTTTCAGCGTTAGTACGGTCTTCTTTAGTGCGGTGTCGGGTACTGGAAATACAAAGCGGGCACTGACTTTCGAAGTGTTTACGCTTACTTTTTATCTGTTCTATATCTGGCTCATCATTTCTCATCTTAAATTGTCGGTAGCCTGGGCATGGACATCGGAACTGTTATACTGGTTGTTCTTGGCAATACTTTCGTATTTATATCTCAAAAGAGGAAAGTGGAAAAACAAACAGATTTAACGACTTAAATAACAATTTTTTGTCTATCTTTACCTTAATAATAAAACCTAATATGTGGCGAATAATCTGTATTTCACTGGTCTGCATTTTTATTCCGGGTATGCTTTCTGCACAGGAATATAAATGGAAAGCTGATTTTGAATACTTCTTCGATAATGTTGAATATGAAAAAACGCCTTTTGCTGATTCACAAACTATGCAGGGAACATGGATTAGTCCATTGGGGGGCGCAACTTGGGATTCTTTGCATTCTTTATATGGGGGTGTTAATTTGTTGGTTCTCCCGGGATCAAAAGCTACGGTCGATAAGGTGGATGTGACGTTGTTTTATCAGTACAAAACACCAAATGTACTTTTTAGGGCTGGCTCCTTCCCGAGAAGTGAGGTGCTGTCGAACTATAATAATTTCTTTTTTACGGATTCTATCTCTAACTTCAAACCGCTTATGGAGGGCGTTTTCTGGCAAATTGGCAATGATGATACGTTCTTTAATATGTGGATGGACTGGACGGGATATGCCGACCCATCAACGCGTGAATCGTTCTTTGTTGGTTTGTCTGGTAAAGCGACCAAAGGGGCGCTTTTCGCTGATTTTCAATCGTATATGTATCATAACGCTAACACACGCCCGAATAACATCAATGATTTTGGAGTGCGCGAAAATATGCAACTTCAAGCTTCTTTGGGATTGAATATCGACAATCACAACGGATTTGATGGTTTATTGTCTGCTGGCGCTTTATTGGGATATGAAAGGGATCGAACCATTGACGTTGCTCTTGACAAACCTGTTGGTTTTACAGCTAGAGCTAATGCTGAATATTGGGGCGTAGGTACTCAAAATACTATGTATGTGGGTGATCCACGAATGGTGCTTTTTGATACTTATGGCTCGGATTTATATTGGGGAACGCCTTTTTTAAGGGGAAACTCTTATCTGGAAAGTGAATGGTACATTCGTTTGCTCGATACGGACAGGGCTAAAGCTCGCTTTAACTTTAATGTTCATTTTTCAGAGGGAAACGTGCTTTATCAGCAGTTGTTGACAGTCTCAGCAACTATCGGCAAATTCTCTACTCAGAAAAAAGGTAAAGGACGCTTCCCTTGGATGAAGATATTTCAATAATTTATTGCATAATGATGCCGAAAGATAGAATAGAAGAACTGCGAAGAATACTGCACGAACATAATTATAATTACTATGTTCTTTCACAACCAGTAATCACTGATTTTGAATTTGATCAATTGTTAAAGGAATTGAGTGACCTGGAAGTGCAGTTCCCGGAATTTGCAGATCCTAATTCTCCTACAATGCGTGTGGGTAGCGATATCAATAAGAACTTTAAACAGGTGAAACATCGATATCCAATGTTATCGCTCCAAAATACTTATTCGGAAGGCGAAGTGGCAGATTTCTACAATCGAGTGAAAAAGGGCTTGAACGAGGAGTTTGAGATCGTTTGCGAACTGAAATTCGACGGTACTTCTATTTCTCTTATTTATGAAAATAAACAGTTGGTACAAGCTATCACTCGCGGAGATGGAAAACAGGGTGACATTGTTACGGATAATGTGCGCACTATTCGAAGCGTACCATTGGTCTTAAATGGTGATAATATTCCTGATTATGTTGAGGTTAGAGGTGAAGTGCTCTTGCCATGGAATGTGTTTGAAGAACTTAACAAGGAACGGGAAGAACAGGAAGAACCCTTGTTTGCTAATCCCAGGAATGCTGCTTCGGGAACACTTAAATTGCTGGACCCCAAGACGGTGGCTTCTCGTAAATTGGATTCATCGTTCTATTATCTTTTGGGGGAAAATCTCCCGACAGACAGTCATTTCCAAAATATGATCATTGCTCGCACTTGGGGTTTGCGAGTTTCTAAAGCAATGAAGAAATGTAAATCGATTGATGAGATTATCGATTTCCTTAAATATTGGGATACGGAACGAAAGAATCTGCCGGTTGCGACGGATGGAGTTGTGTTGAAAGTCGACTCCCTTTTACAGCAACGAAATTTAGGCTCTACTTCCAAATTCCCCCGATGGGCCATTGCTTATAAATTTAATGCTGAACAGGCGGTCACTCGACTTGAATCGGTCTCATATCAGGTAGGAAGAACAGGGGCCGTTACTCCAGTGGCAAACCTGGACCCCGTGTTATTATCAGGAACTACCGTTAAACGGGCTTCATTATATAATGAAGATGCGATTATTGCACTGGATCTGCATATCGGTGATAATGTGTTTGTTGAAAAGGGCGGGGAGATCATACCTAAAATAACCGCGGTTGATAAAGAATCTCGTTTTATGATAGGTGATAAGGTTTCGTTTATTAAACGGTGTCCGGCTTGCGGTACATCCTTAGTTCGCAATGAGGATGAGGCTATTTATTATTGTCCTAATTCAGAGGAATGTCCTCCTCAGATAAAGGGACGTATAGAGCATTTTGTGACGCGCAAAGCAATGAACATTGTTATCGGTCCTGAGACCATTAATCTGCTGTACGACAAAAGACTAATAAAGGATTCCACTGATCTTTATACGCTACAGTTTAACGATTTGGTGCACCTAGACAGGTGGGCCGAAACAAGTGCAAGAAACTTGGTTGAGAGCATTAACAGTTCAAAATCTGTTCCTTTTGAACGTGTGCTTTATGCACTGGGTATTCGATTTGTAGGTGAAACTGTTGCCCAGAAACTTGCGTTGGCATTCCATGACATTGATAACCTGGCTAATGCATCGATGGAACATCTTACTTCAGTTGAGGAGATTGGTGAACGTATTGCGCAAAGCGTGGTTGAATATTTTTCTAATCCAAAGTCACGGGATTTTGTAAACCGACTTAAACTACAGAATCTGCAATTCTCACTTAGTGAGGATGCAATGGTACTCAAAACTGATAAATTAAAGGGGATGACCATCGTCATCAGCGGTACTTTCGAACTTCATTCGAGAGATGAATATAAAGCAATGATTCTTCAAAACGGGGGCAAAAATAGTGGATCGGTTTCAAAGAGCACCGATTTTATCCTGGCTGGCGACAATATGGGACCTGCCAAACTAGAGAAAGCCGAAAAGCTTGGCGTGAAGATTATCAACGAGAATGAATTCCTGAAGATGATAGAATAATCATATTTATCAAGATTTTTTTATTCTTTACACAACAAATCACTTGTTATCATTGTTTTAATAATAAATGAAAGGAAAGAACAATGAAGAAGATACTGAAAATCGCATTAACATTATCTATTGTCGTTTTGATTGTTTCTGCATGCGGAACTAAACAAACGGCAGCTGAAAAAGAAGCCATTGCAGCTGGTATCGCTCAACAAGTTGAAGATCAGGACTTCACCTTTGAAGCCAATTATGTTTATCCCACAGGATATAATTCCATGTATTTGAGTCCTTATTATGATGTTAAAGTCTCAAAAGATACAGTGAATGCCTATTTGCCATATTATGGGCGTGTATACGTAGCACCTTCAAATCCACAAGAAGGAGGAATTAAGTTTATCAGCAAGGACTTTGACTATCAGGTAACAAAAGGTAGAAAAGCTGATAACTGGTTGGTGGATATAAAGATAAATGATGCCGGCAGACAGTTGTTGCTTCAGTTTGAAATTTGGGGAAACGGGAATACCCGGTTATATGTACAAGATTTTAACCGTCAACCGATTTCATTTAGTGGAAGAATTGCAGAAGAAAAAGAGTAGTACCTACTTGGGGTGATAATAGAAGAGGGAAGATTTGCGTCTTCCCTCTTCTTAATTTATGGACTCAAAACGACTCCTGTTTTGAGGTTTTTTATATAAACAACATTATAATCTGTTAGCAAGCTTTGCAGGTAGATAAAAAGTGTTGTTCTTATCAATAAAAACTACAACAGAACCAAGATTAAAAGGTTTACCATTGAGCTTTGCAACAGATGAAAATGCTGTAACTTCTAATGTTTTACGACCTTTTTTTACTGTAAGAACAGGGAAGTCCGGATTCTGTTTGTCGATACTGTATTTCATACCGTTGAAAACATCACTGTGTTTTGCAAAAAGTTCGTCAGATATTTGCTGAAGCGGTTTTTGGAGACCGCCAACATCTAAGAGATACTGATTGACATCAACGTTCCTTACATGTCCTTTTAAAACATCACCTTGTGGATGGTATGAAGAAAGAATCAACTCTTCACCTGTGTGACCACCGGTCGTATAACCAAAACAAGTTCGTGAGTTGAGGATGCTAACAATTGTATGCACCATATTTTGAGTTGTACCTACTTTTGTGTAGTCTCCTTCTTTGTAATTACTTGATGATAATAGTTGTTGAAGCTCTTCATCACTTAATTCAATGCCAGTGTATTTCTTGAATTCACTCTTTATATTTTCGGGCTTCGTCTTCAAAAGCATTGATTCAATGCCGTTTGCTGTCAATTTATATTTTGAAACATTCCCAAATAGTTGATCAATACTCAACTTGTCGTAACCCGGACATTTAGTTGTACCAATAGTGAATCCACTGTTACCATGATCTGATGCTATTATAACAGCTGTTTCACCATTCTTTTTAGCAAATTCCATTACTTTGCCCACGGCTTCGTCAAAGGCAAGAAACTCAGTAATAATGGCAGCAGGGTCATTTGCATGAGCAGCCCAATCAACTTGACTCCCTTCTACCATTAAGAAAAATCCGTCTTCATCTTTCGATAAGATCTCTAACGCTTTACCTGTCATTTCTGCAATTGATGGTACTTTTTCAGGATTGCGATCTAAATCGTATGGCAATGCTTTTTCTCCAAAAAGAGCCCAAATCTTTCCATCTTTATTATAATTGAGCATACCATTTTTGTCGTTTTTCAAATATGTTGTGCCATTACTTTTAAAATGATTTTCCATATCTTCTGTCACAATACTTGTGCCTCCACCAAAAAGAACATCCAGATTTTGGTAAGCAATTTGTGGTGCGATTGCTTTATAATTGCCTCTGTTGTAATAGTGTGAAGAAAAATCAGCCGGGGTTGCATGAGGAAATTCACATGTGACTACAAGTCCTGTTGCTTTGTCTTTTTCAACTTTCATTGCTTCTAGAATAGTTGCAGCAGGTTGATAAGTACGTGTTGTGTCAACTGGATAAATATCATTTTCTGTTGCAACTGGATGGATGGCAACATTACCTGTTTGAGACAAAACACCGGTCGCATATGTTGAACTGGTGGGAGCTGAATCTCCAATCGGTGCATTTGAAGAGTGGGAAGTAACTGTTCCGGAAATGAAAGGGTCTATATTTAAACTTTCTCCCATTTTATTATAGTGTTTGTACCATCTGGCAGCTGAATAAACACCAATTGATGTTCCATCAGGAATCATAATAATTACATTCTTAACTGGTTGTGGTGTTTGTGCTGCAGCAATTATTGAGACAAACAAAAGACTAAGGAATAATTTCAATTTCATAAATATGTCAATGGTTTTTTTATAATATTACTTTATTTTGAACATGTAAAGATAATAATATGTTATTAAATATTGATTAAGAATTCAATTTTATACAATTGTAATCAGAATGAAGTCGATTAAATAGTCTATTTTTCTTATATTTGTTGTTTAATATTTCAAAACAAAATAAACTTATAAATATGGGCTCACAGAAACCTCTCATTCTCATCACGAATGACGATGGCTATCAAGCAAGAGGAATTCAATCATTAATTGACGCATTAAAGGATTTGGGAGATATCGTCGTTTTTGCACCATCTCAACACCAATCTGGAATGTCAAGTGCTATCACATCCGCAATCCCACTTCGGGCGCGACTTATAAATACTGAAGATAATGTAACTACTTATATATGCAATGGTACACCGGTAGACTGTGTTAAACTTGCATTCAATAATTATCTTGAACGTAAACCGGATCTTGTTGTCTCAGGAATAAATCATGGTTCAAATGCTTCTATAAGTGTCTTGTACTCAGGAACAATGGGCGCAGCAATCGAAGGATGCATTTTTGGAGTTCCTTCATTCGGTATGTCGCTTACAGATTTCTATCCCGATGCCGATTTTACAGGAGCAAAACAGGTTGCACATGCTGTTGCAGAGCAAGTTCTGCAAAAAGGATTACCTGATTCTATTTGTTTGAATGTGAATGTTCCTAAAGGAGAAATTAAAGGTATAAGGATATCTAAACAAACACCGGGTAAATGGGTCGACGAGTTTTTCAAATCAAAAGATGCTGCTGGTAGAAATATCTATTGGTTGACTGGAAAGTTTGAGAATAGAGCACAGGAGGATGAAAGCACCGATGAATGGGCGTTGGCAAATAACTTTGCATCAATAGTACCGGTAAAAATAGACATGACAGCATATGACTATATTCCTGAGCTTCAAAAGTGGGAATTTATAGGATAGATATATCATATTTAATTCATCAACGAAATGAGATTCTATTTGATAGCCGGTGAAGCTTCCGGCGATTTACATGCATCAATTTTGATGAAGTCACTGAAAAAAGTGTATCCGAATTCCGAATATCGTTTTTTTGGAGGTGATCTTATGCAAGCTCAGGGAGGAATGCTTGTAAAACATTATCGCGAAATGGCTTACATGGGAATAATTCCTGTAGTTACGCATGCACGCACCATTTTGAATAATCTAAAACTATGCAAGCATGATATTGCACAATTTAATCCCGATGCAATTATTCTTGTCGATTATCCAGGTTTTAATCTCAAAATAGCAAAGTATGTAAAGACTAAACTTCAGATTCCCGTTTATTATTATATCTCACCAAAAGTTTGGGCATGGAAAACATATCGCGTAAAGCAGTTTAAAAAGTATGTTGATCATATGCTTTGCATCCTTCCTTTTGAAATCGATTTTTTCAAGAGGCATAACTATCCCGTTCATTATGTAGGAAATCCTTCGGTAAATGAAATTGATGAGCGCGATTATAAAAACGAAACATTCAGTGAGTTTACTTTGGCAAATGGTTTGTCAAATAAGCCCATTATAGCCTTGCTGGCAGGTAGCCGTAAGAACGAAATAGCCAGCAACTTGCCTGCTATGCTAGAGAGTACGAAAGGTTTTGAAGAATATCAATTAGTTATCGCGGGTGTACCAAGTATTGAGCGCTCAGTATATGACCCTTATATACAAGGATTGCCAGTTACTGTTCTTTTTGGACAGACTTATCGTATTTTGGCACAGTCGGATGCGGCATTGGTAACATCAGGTACTGCCACTTTAGAAACTGCGCTGCTCAACGTTCCACAGGTGGTTTGCTATAAAACACCATTACCAAGACTTTCATATTGGGGATTCAAATACATTTTTCGCATACCTTACATCTCTTTAGTCAATTTGATAAGTGGGAAAGAAGTGGTGAAGGAATTGTTTGCTAAATATTTCACCATCGAAAATATTCGTGAAGAGTTATATCGTATTTTACAAGTAAAACATTATCGTCAAAAAATGTTCGATAACTATACCGAAATGCGCAAAATACTCGGAAATACTGACGCTTCAGACAATGCGGCGCAAGTGATCTGGAAAACATTGCGCAATGATAATTGATTTTCTGCGAGTAATGATTTCATCGCAATTCTTTTTTTTAAAAATAAGTTATATTGTTTACTGTTTTTCTCTCCTTTTTTATTTTCTTTGCATGAATAATGATCATTAAAAACTGCATTTATGAAAATCGGAATTCTAACTTCAGGAGGTGATGCTCCGGGCATAAACGCGACTATACGTGGCGTGGGCAAAACAGCCATCAAAAATTATGGAATGGAAGTGATCGGAATCCTAAACGGTTTTTCTGGTCTATTGTACAAAGACACTGTAGAACTCACAGATGCCTCTCTTTCAGGTATACTCAATCTTGGGGGGACTATCCTAGGTACAGCAAGGGAAAAGACTTTCCGGAAATTGATAACCTCACCGGATGCTAAAGATCAAATGCAAATTAAACAATGCTATCACGAATTGGGGCTCGATTGTTTAGTATGCATTGGAGGAAATGGAACTCAAAAAACAGCATATATGCTTTCAGAACTGGGGCTGAACGTAATTGGAATACCAAAAACTATCGATAACGATGTTTATGGAACTGACATTACATTTGGTTTTGATACGGCTGTTAATATTGCTACAGAAGCAATTGACCGTCTTCATTCAACAGCTAGTTCACACCGCCGGGTAATGGTAATTGAAATGATGGGTCATCATGCTGGTTGGATTACTTTATATGCGGGAATGGCTTCCGGAGCGGACATCATTATTTTACCCGAATTAGGTTATGACATGGATGTTGTGATAGATAAGATAAAACATCGTATGGAAGAGGGTAAAGCTTATTCGATTGTGGCTGTTGCCGAAGGAATAGAAATAAAGAACAGTAATGAAAGGGCTGCTATCTATTTTGCTAATGAGATTGCTAAACGTTCGGGATTTGAGACACGCGAAACCGTACTTGGATATGTCCAGAGAGGTGGTTCTCCTTCTCCTTTTGATAGGACTTTGGGCACTCTCTTTGGTGGTAGAGCAGCCTATCTTATTCACGAAGGGATTTTTAGTCGAATGGTTGCAAGAGTAGATGGAAAAATCACCGATGTTCCACTAAAAGAAGTGGCAGGCAAGCTTAAACTTGTAACTCCCGAAACACCGCTAGTTGTTCAAGGGAAAAGCATGGGTATTTCATTTGGAATATAAAATTTCCTAAACGGTATAGAAAATCAGCGTCCTTCGGATTACAAATCCTGTTGGTCAATATTTTGATCTTGTTCAGGCTGTAGTTCGGAGAATTCTTTTTTTGAAGTATCCAATAGACGCTCCTGTAGTTTCTTATCCCTTCTGATATTTTCCAATCCCTCTTTTGCTGCCATTTGATGAGATTCTTTTTTTGAGTAACCATTTCCTGCACCAATATCCTCACCACCCACAATTACATGCGATTCAAACATTGGGTTGTTCTGCTCATCAAAAGAAGATTCCATCACTTCGAATTTGACCTCCACTTTATTTTTTTGTCCCCATTCAATCAAACGTGACTTAAAATCTACCTCAGTTTTGATGACCGATTCAATATTCAGATGTTGTTTGATGAGTTTTTCGAAGACAAAACCTTTAGCCACTCTGTATCCCTGATCAAGATAAATTGCGCCAATAAGTGCTTCCAATGCATCCCCGTAAATGTTCGTATTGTGTGCCAAATTACGTGTTGAGGAAACAATAAGTTTATCCAATCCCAGTTCTACGGCCAGTTTATTCAATGTTTCTCGTTGAACAATACGTGAACGCATACTCGTAAGAAAACCTTCTTTCTTATCAAGAAATCGCTTGAAGAGAATATCTCCAACAATGCAATCAAGTACGGCATCACCTAAAAATTCAAGACGTTCGTTATTTATCCACTTACCTGATGGGGTCCGGATTGATGATGATCTATGGATTACAGCTTCCTTATATAGATCGATGCGGTCGGGTGTGAAACCGACTATATTTGCGAAAGAGAGGTAAGGTTCCTTTCCTTTATTTGGAAAGGCCTTAATCCTCTTTATTAATTTTCTCACACTATTTGTTGAATTGCTTAAGTATAACACTTGAATTGTGTCCACCAAAGCCAAAAGTATTAGATAACGCAGCTCGTATCTTTTTATTTTGAGCTTTGTTGAATGTGAAATTAAGATTATAATCTATTTCCGGGTCTTTATCATCTTCTGAGAAGTTGATAGTTGGAGGTACGATTTGATCTCTAATAGCTAAAATACAGAAGATTGCCTCCATAGCTCCTGTCGCTCCTAAAAGATGACCTGTCATCGATTTGGTTGAGCTGATATTAAGATCATATGCATGTTCTCCGAAGACAGCCTGAATAGCTTTCACTTCAGAAGAATCACCTACTGATGTCGATGTACCGTGAACATTGATATAATCAATTTCTTCAGGTTTCATATTTGCATCATTTAATGCATTTTTCATCACTAGCTTAGCTCCCAATCCATCAGGATGAGATGCTGTCATGTGATATGCGTCGGCAGACATACCTTCACCAACAACTTCCGCATAAATATGAGCTCCTCTTGCAATTGCATGATCCATTTCTTCCAAAACAAGTGTTGCAGCTCCTTCTCCAATCACAAAGCCGTCGCGACTTGCAGTAAAAGGTCTTGAAGCTGTTTCAGGTGAATCGTTGCGAGTAGATAATGCGTGTAAAGCATTAAATCCTCCCACTGATGATGGACAAATTGTTGCCTCTGCACCACCTGCGAAAATCACATTTGCTTTGCCCAAGCGAATTAAGTTAAACGCTTCCCCAATAGCATGAGTAGATGAAGCGCAAGCAGACACGGTCGCAAAATTAGGTCCGTGAAAACCATATTTAATCGCAATATGTCCTGCGGCAATATCTGAAATCATTTTCGGGATAAAAAACGGGTTGAATCGAGGGCCTTTGTCCTTTTCCAGGTAATAACCTGATACTTCTTCTTCAAATGTTTTAATACCACCGATACCTGATGCAAACACTACGCCAATCCGATCACAATCCTCTACTTCGAGATCCAGTTTCGAGTCAGACATAGCTTCATCTGCTGCGGCCATTGCTAATTGAGCATATCGGTCGTATTTCCTAACATCTTTCTTTTCAATATATTTGGTAGGATCAAAATCTTTAACCTCGCATGCAAACTGGGTCTTAAATTGAGAGGCATCGAAAAGAGTAATAGGTCCTGCGCCACTTTTACCAGCCAAAATATTCTCCCATGTGGAAGGTACATCATGACCTAACGGTGTCATAGCGCCAAGACCTGTTACTACTACTCTTTTTAATTCCATAAATCTATTAATATAGAATTTATTTAGAATGCTCTTCTATATAAGAAACTGCATCGCCTACTGTAGAGATTTTTTCGGCTTGATCATCAGGAATAGAGATGTTGAATTCTTTTTCGAATTCCATGATCAACTCAACCGTATCAAGAGAATCGGCTCCTAAATCGTTTTGGAAGCTAGCTGTTTCTGTTACCTCTGCTTCTTCAACGCCTAATTTATCAACGATAATCGATTTTACTCTTTCTGCTACTTCTGACATAACTTTTGATGTTAAATTATTAATTAAGAATTTATTATTAATTTTGCGATTGCAAAGTAAAGTAATATTTTTTTAATCACCTAAATTTTTAGGCATTAAATTCAAAAAAAATGCACATTTTACCTTTTTGTGTGCAATAAACGGCTTTTATATATGATTAATTTAGCAATTTTAGCTTCAGGCAATGGTACAAACGCGGAAAATATTATCCGCCATTTTTCGGCAAACAACAATATTAATGTAGTTGTCGTTCTTTCAAATAAACAGAACGCATACGTACATCAACGCGCAGAAAATCATGAAATACCATCATATACCTTTTCGAAATATGAATTTGACAAAGGTAATCCCATTTTGCGAACTTTGAAACAATATAAAGTTGATTTTATTGTACTAGCTGGTTTTATGATTAAATTGTCTACTCCAATATTGAACGAATATCCAAATAAAATAATAAATATACATCCGGCATTACTGCCAAAATTCGGAGGAAAAGGAATGTATGGAGATCATGTACACAAAGCAGTGGTTGAAGCGGGTGAAACTCAATCAGGAATAACAATACATTATGTCAATGAACACTATGACGAAGGGCAAATCATCTTTCAAGCTAAATGCCCTGTTGAAACGGGACAAACATTCGAAGATGTTGCACAAAACGTCCACACCTTGGAATATCAATATTATCCCGAAATAATTGAACAGACTGTTAACAAGACATTTAATCAATAGAAAGCAGAAACTTTATTGAAAAAATACTTTTTATTAAAAATAAATTGTATCTTTGCAGTCCATTTTTGCGGCTGTGGCGTAATTGGTAGCCGCGCTAGACTTAGGATCTAGTGACTAACGTCGTGGGGGTTCGAGTCCCTTCAGCCGCACTAAAAGCTCCTTTAGAGAAATCTTAGAGGGGCTTTTTTGTATTATAATACAATTTGAAACTCTCTAAATATTGCTGTGAATTAAATTAGGGCTTTACTATTAATTAATCTATCTTTTTTAGTCTGATCTTAAACATAGGTTATGCTCAAAATTTCATAAACTATATCTTTCTTGGGTCGTTTTAATACAGCTTTGTCTCCAATTTTTTTATTTATCAATGCATTTGCTAAAGGTGAGAGAAAAGAGATTTTTCCTTTCGAAACATCTGCTTCATCAACGCCTACTATTTGAAATGTTTTAATTTTTTTAGTTGATTCTAATTTCAAAGTTACCAATGCTCCAAACATTATTTCATTAGGCGACTGCTCATCAATATTAACTATTTGGGCTGTATCAATTCTGTTGTTCAATAGATTTAATCTTGCATTAATATCGTTCAAAGCTATTCGTTTCTCATTTTCATTAGTACTGGTCAGACATTCTTTTTCATCAATTAACTTCTGTCTTTCGACCAATAACTCATCCATGCCCACTTGGGTTACATAGTTTGTTACACCTTCTGGTAAATAAGCTCTAGGTGGTACTAAAGGAATTTCTTCCTGATCTCCTTCTTTTACAAATCCTCTGCTCATAGTTTTCATTAATTTAAAGTTATCTCTACAAATATAGTTTAATTATTCGAATAATAAACCTTTCTTCATCAACTAATTAACTCCGTTTCCGGATTTTTCGTCATGATTTCTCTTTTATTTTGTAGAAATTAGGCTTAATTTTGAATGCTCAACCGGTATTTACATTATTTAACACAAATTCAATTTAAAATTATGCTTTTATTCAATCTATTATTTGTCTTGTTATTCAGCCCTTCTGTGTTTCTGTCGTATTGTAATGAACCTGAAACATCAAAAGAACAATCGTCTCAGAAATCGTTGGTTTCTATATACCAAATTGATCCTTTAGAGAAAATTCTGCTTGAGCAAAATGACTTTACCGATAACCAGGACACAATTCGTGTGGCAAGAGGTGAAGTGGCTACTGTTCAACTACTGGTAAAATCATTCGATAAGATAGTAAATCCTCAAATGAATGTCCGTATTTTCTCCGAAAATAATACTGCAACGAATTTGAAAAGTAATATCAATTGGGTCGGATACGTGGGGGCTACTAATAAGTTTGAAAAACCTTCTAGCGTTATTTTATCTTCACCTTCAAATAAATATCCTGATGTTCTTTTTCCTATTGGAGAACAAGGGCACGACTATGCTAAAAATCAACCGTTTTGGATTACTATCCCGATTCCTGAAAATATCGTTCCGGGGATTTACAAAGGTCAGTTTACACTTGACGGACAAATTGACAATAATGATGAGGAATTGAAAAAGACTTTTATTATTCGTGTTTATCCTCCGGTTATTAACAAAACATCATTAATGGTTAGTAATTGGAACTATTTCGACAGTAATATATTAGCTTATATGAACAATGAAATTAACGTAAAAAAATACTCTGTTTTATATTGGAATTTGGTAAAACAGTTTGCAGATGTTGCTTGGGAATATAAATTCAATGTGCATTTTATAAATCCTGTTGAAGAAACTTCATATAAAACGGAAAATGGGAGATATAGCTTCGACTTTTCTAATTTCGATAAACAAATAAATCTTTTTCAAAAGGCGAGAACAATTGCAAGAATTGAAGGTGGACACGTGGCTATTAGATCTGGAAATTGGGAGAGTCCTTTCCTTGTAAAAGTACCGGAGGTTTCAGGGAAAACAAATACAATTCGTTATTATCCGATGAGTGATTCACGAGTATCTAATTTTTATTCTCAGTTTCTACCGGCATTAAAAGAGCATTTAATAGAAAAAGGTTGGTATTACAAATATATGCAACATATTGCTGATGAGCCAATAAGCGTGAACGCGGATTCTTATAAGCAAATTAGTAATATGATAAGAATGTATATGCCAGATGTGAAAATCATCGAGGCGACTTATGCTGCTGAAGAGTTGAGCTCTTATATTGATATTTGGACTCCTATCTTAGGGATTTTTCATAATAGTTACCCGTATTTTGAAGATCTCATTAATAGGGGAACAGAGGTATGGTTTTATACGTGTACTGGTCCGCAGGGAGAATATGCTAACCGTTTTATTCAATTACCCCTGATCCAACCTCGATTATTGCATTGGATAAATTTTAAATATAATTCAGTTGGTTATCTGCATTGGGCTACTAATCATTGGCTCTCGGCTACAAATCCTTTTCAGGAAACTACTAATTTAAAAGAAGGATGGAATGGTGGAGATGCTTTTGTTCTTTATCCTGGATATCGAAAATTATATTCTTCTATTCGTTTACATGCAATAAGGGATGGAATAACGGATTACGAATTACTGAAAATGTTAAAGGAAAAGAATCCGACAAAAGCAAAAGAATTAGCTGATAAAGCGATTTTGTCGTTTGATAAGTACAATAATTCTGTTGAACATTTTAGGGGGATTAGGAAAATACTATTAGAAGAACTTAGTAAGTAAAGTAGCTACTTGTTACTTCAAAAAATAACTGCAGGTTGTTTGGTCGACCTGTAGGAACAAATAAAAGTTTTCATTTCGCTTTTGTCGAGGCCGACTTTTTTGATGGAGCTCATTTATTTGTTTTACATGAATGAGGTTCGTTTATAACACTTACAGTAAAATAATTGAGGGGTTCGAAAACCAATCAATTCATTAGTTGTTTATAACATAGAATTATCCATAATTAATTATAAGAATTTTTATGAAACCACCAGTTCTATTTGACGGCTCCGTCTATAATAATAAATAGAACGACCGTCCTTAAGTTTGTTGTTAGAAATACATTTGTTGTTTTTTAAAACGCACGCTAATGAAAAAATTATTTTTCTTATTTATAGTTTTGCTTCCTACACTTGTCTTCAGTCAGGAAAATCTGCAGAAGTCTGCAGAAGATTTTGTGATTGGATATTTCAATTTATTTGAAGAAAAACAGTGGGATGCTATTCCAAATATGTACGCAAAAGATGCTCATGTGATTTGGCTTAACAGAAACGTTCAACCTCTACTTGAGACAATGAAACCGATTTTGGATAAAAACAAAACGGATATGACAAGCGAAAAAATTGATGTTCAGTGGATTTTATCTGATGTTATGGGACCTAACGCTGCAATGGTGTCAACAAGATACTTGGAAACGACAAACCGGTTAGGACAAATTCGTGTCACTGATAATGTGGGGGTTTTTCTTCTGGAACAAAATAATGGTAGTTGGAAAATTAAAAAATGGATTCCTAGCCAAAATTTCCCCCTTATCTTTAATCAAAATATTGATAAGAAATATCAAACCGATAATATGCCAACCATTGCTAAAGCTGGATTCGCAATACAACATGGATGGAATCTTCTGTTCTTTGACCTTGAGTATTTTAATAAGGTCGGAACTACTCCCGCAGAACTTGGAAGAATGATGGGTGCAAGATTTGCAGAAACATGGGATAAAACAAAAGGATTTGATGGGTTAGCTAATGGCTTTATATGGGGGCTTCAAATAATGTCGACTTATGTTGAAGTGTTGCAAAGAAATGAAACAACTTTCCAAGCTAAATTTCTTCCCCCAAATGCTAATAGTATCTTAGATTTCACAAAAGAAGATTTATATATTTGTTGTCAGAATATATGGTCTGAAATTGCTAATTATATGGGAGCTACTTGCTCTCTCGAAAATGAAGGCAATTACTGGATAATAACAATAAAAAAGAAATAGATATTGGTCAAGAATTTAGGGGGTTACGTGTCAAATGTAACTCCTTTTTTAAAAGCTCTTTTCAGATTTTAGAAAGTATGTTCATCCTTTTTTGACGCGAAACAGGGATAACAATATCATTCTCAAGCACTACAACGCCTTCGTTTTTATTATAAGATATGATTTTGTTTAGATTGATGATATAGGAATTATGCACTCTGTAGAAAATCGGTTCTGGTAGATCTTCTTCTAATTGCTTGAGATTTTTTGTGATTAATACACGCTTATTCTTGTTAAAATAGACCCACGAATAACTACCATCGCCTTCGCTGTAAAGAATTTCTTCTGGTTTGTAAAAAACGAGTTTTCCATCTTGAAGTAGCTTAATTTTGAGAGGTAATTCTTTAAAACAGTTCTGTTTAATAATAATATCTTCTAGTTTGGCTGCGTAATGTAGTTTGTGTAATATCTTTTCAATTCTGGTAAGACATGCGTCAAGCTCGCTGTTATCAGTAGGTTTCAGAAGATAATAGACTGCCTCCATTTTTATGGCGTTAATGGCATAATTTCCGGATTCCGATATAAAGACTACCAAAAATCCTCGCTGACTGAATGATGATAGAAATTCCAGACCATCCATTTCTGGCATTTCAATGTCTAAAAAAACAACATCAACAATGTTGCTTTTTAAAAATTCAATCGCGCTTTCTGCATTCGAAAACTGGGCAACAACGGATATCCGCTCCTGAAATTCTGACAATTTCTTGAATAGTGTTTTCTGGGCATTTATTTCGTCGTCAATAATAATTGAAGTTATCATTTTCCCTTTTTTTAGTTTAAAATGTAAAGAGAATCAATTCGTTATAAAAAACGTTTCAATTACATAATTTCCACAAATATAGAAAAATTATCCATTTGTTTAATAATTTATACCAATTATAAAATAGTGTATTATTTATTTTGTGTTTACAGCTATTTTTGATATTGCTAAATTTTTAATATTCAGCCATATAAACAGTCCTAAATACACAAGTTAATTAAATAATTACCAATTTAACGATCAAAAAATTATGGAAACAGAAGAAAAAACAATCATTGAAGAACCAGCAGTTAAAGAAAAAAACAGTACTGCAATTATCGCGTATATCACTTTTATAGGACTGATCATTGCTTTTGTGATGAATAATGAAAAAAAAGAACCATTTGCAAGTTACCATATTCGTCAATCGCTGGGATTGGTGCTTACTTCTTTAGTTCTTAGTTTTATAAACGTCATTCCTGTGTTGGGATGGGTTATTAGTGTGTTAGGTCTTTTAGTACTTCTTTATATGTGGATTGTTGGAATAATGAATGCTGTTAAGGGAATAGAAAAACCGGTGCCGTTCTTAGGTAAACAATATGCAGATTGGTTTAAAACTATTTGATTACAAAACCATTTATTAATCGAAAAAAACTTTACGCAATATGAAGAAATTAATTGGTTTACTGACAATCATTCTTTTAACTTTGGTAGGCGTTTCTTGCAACAGTGGACCGGGTAAAAAATTAAAAGAAGCAAAAGAACAGGCTAGTGATATCGGCAATATCGTTAAAAATATGGATGACCTTGAAGAAGCCACGAAAGAAAATTCGAAAAGGGTAGAAGAACTTAAAAAAATTACACCCTTCACTAATGATAAAATGACAGGATGGATGCCCCAAGAGTTAAATGGTATGAAAAGGGCTTCATACAGCGTTTCTTCTGCAATAGGAACTAGTCAGGGGGATTTGCGCTTTGAGAACGAGGCAAAAGATAAATCGGTCACGATAACCATTATCGATGGGGCTGGTGAGGTAGGATCAAATTTTTATTCTAGTCAGGTTCTTATGATGGAAACGCTAAAGAATATGTCTTCGGAATCGGACGATAGAACAGAGAAAGTGGTAAAAAGAGGTGGAAATCTTGCGTATGAAACGTATTATAAATCAGAAAACCGTAGCACCATTCAGGTTGTTTTGGAAGACAGGTTTATTGTAAGCGTGGAAGGACAAGGTCTGAAACCTGATGAAGCATGGTCCGCAATCGAAAAGTTAAATTTTAAAGGACTCATTTAATATAAGATATTCATAAATTCAAATTAAACCGGAATGGCAGAGTGTTAAAATATTAACATTCTGCCATCTCTGTTTAATTCTGTTTCTCTTCTTATTTTCATCCCATCACATTATGTCTTTGCTTTCCCTTTCAAATTGTATTCTCTTTTTACCTTATTTAATTGGTAAAATAAAGTTGATGTCGAAACAATAAATGCAAGTAAGTCGGCGCTGGGCATACTACTAAATACTCCTGCTACTCCAAAATGCTTAGGCAAAATAAATAGGAACGGTATCAGGAATATGAGCTGACGTGTGAGTGACAGGAATATTGAAATCTTTGGCTTGCCTACGGTCTGAAAGAAATTGCTTATTACAATTTGAGCGCCTACTAACGGGAATACGGCAAGACTTAACCTCAATCCTTTAACGGATATATCTATTAGCTCCTGATCGGTGGTGAACATGCTGACAATGGTCCTGGGAAATAGTTCGGAAAGAAGAAACCCAAATGTGGTTATCGCTACTCCGCCTATTAGAGAATATTTGAGCACGGAAAATGCGCGATCCATTTTTTTCGCTCCGTAATTATAGCCTGCTACTGGTTGCATGCCCATAGTTATTCCAACAACAATCATCAAAAACAATGTTATAATTCGGTTGATAATTCCGTATGCTCCAATTGCTAAGTCGCCTCCATAGCGCATCAAACTTAGGTTGATAATTGATACTACCAAACTGGAGGCCATATTCATTAGAAATGGAGAAAGACCGATTGCAAGCATCTGCTTGACAGTGCTTAATGAGAATTTGAATCCTTTTGTGAAATGGATGAAATTCTTTTTATCGAGAAAATGCCATAGTACCCAAATGAGTCCGGCAAATTGTGAAATAACGGTAGCAAGGGCTGTTCCTTTCATTCCCCATTTAAAGCCAAAGATGAAGAGGGGAGCTAAAACTATGTTGATGGCAACGGTCAAAAAAGATGACAGCATGGCTTTCTTTGGATATCCGCTCACTCGCAAAATGTTGTTCAACCCAAGAAAAACAAAACTTATGGGGAAGCCAATAAGGATGACTTCCATGAAGTCGCGTGCATAGGGCAACAGGGTGTCGCTCGCCCCAAACATCCGAAGTATGGGATCAAGAAATATAATGGTTATGCCGCTTAGTATGACGGAGTTGATGGTATTTAGAAAAGCTACATGACCCAATATGGAGGCGGCTCCTTCTTCGTCTTTTTTGCCTAAACGGATAGAGGTGAGTGTGGCTCCTCCAACACCAATCAGCGTTGAAAAGGCGGCCATAATATTCATTATCGGAAATGTGGCGGCCATGGCTGATATGGCTAGAGAACCAATTCCATGACCTACAAATATGCTGTCTATAATATGGTACAAAGCGGTGACAATCATACCGGTAATTGCCGGTAATGAATATTGTAACAATAGTTTCTTGATGTCGCCTGTACCTAATAAATGGGGATCGCTTGCACTACTACTTAAAACACTTGCCTTACTCATAAATCGGGTGCAAAGTTACTAAAAAATAACCATCTTTGTTTCTCAACATAAGTTGTTAATTAATTTCATTAATAGAGACCTTCTTCACATACTTCGTGGCTGAAGGAGATAGACCGATAATACGCTTTGTATTAAAGGATTCGTTTGTCTTTTTCGGGATAAGAAAATGAAGTCGGTTTTGCAAATTTACAGGTGCTGTACCGCCATCAACATCCAAAAACAGAAGGTTGAGGTTGGGATAGAGTTCTTTCAATCTTTTCTCTACTCCTTTGGCTATGACATGGTTGGCAATACAGCCGAATGGTTGTATGCAGACTACTCTGTCGATTCCTTCTTTTGCCATATTTGAGATCTCACCGGCCAATGCCCAACTTTCGCCAAATTGATTCGCTAAATTAAGCACGTTTGAAGCAAGGTCGGCAAGCGTATGAATCGACGTGCGTTTCCTCCGAAAACGGAACTTGTTCATCCGCGTATCTACCTGGCCATTCCAGTGATCTACATATGATTCTACCAAAGGGGTGAGGCGGTTCGAAATCCAACTGCCTTTGCGCATGTAGTTGCTTTCATTAACGGGATTGTTGATGATTCGCTCGGAAAGAAAACTCATTATGCCGGGAGTCACAATCTCTATCTTCTGATCTCTCAACCAGTTGGATACATTACCTTGTGAGAAACTGTTGTATTTAACATATATCTCACCCACAATGCCGACTTGGGTATATTCTTCGTCGTCTATTTCTACTTGATTGAAATCTTGAATCGTTTCTTCTAACAATCGAAGTAGTTCTTTGGTTTTTTTGCGGCGTATAATAATGTCTGCTTTTTCTATGTACTTCTTGACAAGTCTGTCGCAATCGCCTTTGTTTATCTCCCTGACTTTCGTGGAGTTGTACATTTCTTGCAATGCATCGGAATAGTCAACGGTGCAGACTATTATATCTAACATCTTCCAGATGTTGAAGCTGAACTCTTTTTGATTGTGCTGAATGGTCGATCCTATTGCAACAATAGGGACATTGGAATAGCCTGCCATTGAAAGACCCGACTTTATTTGTGCCAAATAGTTTGTAGCACGGCATTGTCCTCCTGTTTGTGTGATGGCTACCACTGTATCTTCCGGATCGTAGTTCCCTGATTGGAAGGCGTTTATTATGTCACCTAATACCAATGTGGAAGGGTAGCATACTTCGTTATGACCATATTTAAGTCCAAGTTCGGCTGTCTCTTTCGTAGAGATGGGTAGATTAACAATCCGATAACCGGCTACTTCACCCAGCGCGGGCACAAAGGGAGAGAAGTAGTCTGAGAACCAGGGCGCAATAATCGTTTTCTGTCGGTCGCTTTTATTATAGAACCGTTGATAACCGTCAAATGGGGCTTTGGAATCCTTTTGTTCATCTTTAGATGCGTGGATTGACTCGATAAGTGAGCGCAGTCTTAATCGGATAGAGCCGGGACTGGCAATCTCATCTATACGAATCACGGTGTGGGTTTTGCCTCCACATTCAAGTATTTCACGGGCTTCATCTAAAAAGAATGAATCGGGCCCGCAACCAAATGAATTCATCTGCACCATCTGTACATTCGTGGGCATCTCTGAAACCTTCAATGCCGACTGGATCACGCGGTTTGGATACGACCATTGTGTAACAATGTTGAGGTCTTTATACCGACTGCTCTCTTCGTTGCGGAAAATATCATCGGTAAATGCATGGGCTCCCAGATCGGACAATATTTGTCCTACTTTTTGATGTATCAACGGATCTGAATGATAGGGTCTTCCGGCAATCGCAAAGCAAAGTTCACCTGCTTTAGCTGCTTTCTCAAATTTCTCCTTCTGTTCATTCACCAAGATATCTGTCACACATTTGCGTGCTTCAAGTGCAAGTTTGAAAGCTTCGTCAAATACCTTTCTTGAAACTCCCAACGATGAAAGATATCTGTAACAACCTTTTCGCAATGCTGTTTTGTCGGTAAAAACAATAACAGGTTTATCCAAAGGAATATTGTGTTCTCCCTCGGGATTCATCGAACTTTTGATTACTTCAGAATAACCGCTGACAATGGGACAGTTAAAGGAATTATTGTGACCTTTCTGCTCTTTTTCTTCTTTCACAACCAAAGGAAGAAAGATTCTATCAACTTTCTGTTCTATGAGTGAATGAACATGGCCATGTACCAGTTTTGCCGGAAAACAGATGTTTTCTGACATCACACTGCCAACTCCTTTTTGATAAAGTTTGTAGGTGGATTCGGGCGACAAGGTGATGTTGAAGCCGCATTCGTTAAGGAGTGTGCTCCAGAACGGATAGTTCTCGAACATATTGAGTACCCGTGGAATGCCAATGTTAACGGCATTTTCGTGATGCTTTAATTCCTTGTCAAAGAGGATACTATTCTTTACTTCGAATGCATTGTATCCTTTTTGAGCGGCTGATTCTTTATTGTAGAATATCTTTTCGCATTTGTTACCGGCGTAACTGATGTTCCCATTCTCAAAGCTGAACTTCAATACCTTGCATTGATTAGTACAACCTTTACAATTCAGTTCACGTTGTTGTATGTTATCCGGATTGGGCAGTGATTCAATGCCGGTGAAGAGGGTGCCCTTTTGTTCTGTTTGCCACATGGTTTGTGCATACAAAGCAGCTCCCAACGCACCCATCATCTCAGGCATGTCGGTACTACTTACTTTCTTGTCGGATAGTAGTTCGAGAGCACGAAAAACAGCATCGTTTTTGAAAGTGCCTCCCTGGACAACGATATTATCTCCCAGCTCATTTAGATTGTTTATCTTCAGTACTTTGAACAAGCAGTTCCGTACAACTGAATAAGCCAATCCCGCAGATATATCTTCAAGCTTGGCATTCTCGCTGAGGGCTTGTTTAACTTTTGAGTTCATGAACACTGTGCATCGCGTACCCAAATCATATGGGTATTTGGCTCTACAGGCTATCCGGGCAAAGTCTTCTATCTGGATGTCGACCGTTGAGGCGAAGGTCTGCAGAAACGAACCGCAACCAGAGGAACAAGCCTCGTTCAGCTCTACTTTTGAGATGACGCCGTTCTTTGTGAAGATCGATTTCATATCCTGTCCACCAATGTCGAGGATAAACGATACGTTAGGGTCAACATATTGCGCACCTTTAAGATGCGCCATTGTTTCCACGATACCGTAATCCAAACCCAGCGCCGATTTGATAAGATCTTCGCCGTAACCGGTGGCGGCAGAGGAGATAAATTCGGGATGAACACCTTTTTGTTCTGCCAAGGCAAAGAATTCGTTTAGTCCTTCGGCGGTTTTTCGCAACGGATTACCTTCGTTAGGAGCATAATATTTGAACACGCAATTGGCGTGTGAATCAATAATCAATATTTTTGTGGTGGTGGATCCGGAATCGATTCCCATAAAGCACTTAAGCTCTTTTTCTTCACCAATCTCTGATGTTTGAACGTGTTTGATTTTGCGGTTCATCTTCCAGATAGAGTAAGCTTCGTCGTTTTCAAAAAGTACCGGCATGATTTCGTCACTTTCAAACTGTCCTTCTTCCTCTAATTCAGAAAGAATCTGAGGCAGCGTGAAAATGCTCGTCGCCTCTTCATCGGCAATCGCACAACCAATTGCAGGGTAATACTGACTGTTCTCAGGGAGGACGAAATCATTTTCCTCCAGATTTAGAATCTTTTGAAAAGATTGTCTCAACGAGGGAATATAAGTGAGGGGACCGCCAATAAGCATCACGTTGGGCTCAATTTTGCTGCCGTGTCCTAAAGTTGTAAGAGTCTGTAAAGCAACCGAATAGAAAATAGATACGGCAATATCAGGCACCTTGATATTTCGTGCAATAAGGTTTTGTACATCGGTTTTTGCAAAAACACCGCATCTCGATGCAATTGGATATATTTGTGTGCTGTTCTCTGCTTGCGTTGCCAATTCTGAAACAGAAATATTGAGCAAATCGGCCATTTGGTCAATATAAGCTCCAGTGCCGCCTGCGCAACTGCCATTCATACGAATTTCCGGTTGTCGGTTCTCTTCAAAGAGCACAATTTTTGCGTCTTCACCGCCAATATCTATCATGGTTTTTACTGCTGAATGCTTGTAATTAACCGCATTGACAGAAGCAACCACCTCTTGAATAAACGGGATATTTGTTCGTTTGGAGATGCCAATTCCTGCAGAACCTGTTATATGAATACTGAAAAAAGTATCGTGAAATAGTTCGTTAATCTTTTGAAACTCGTCCGTCAGCACTTCGTTTATCTTAGCTTTATGACGTCGATAATTTTTATATATAATGTCAAGTTGTAGGTTCATCACCACTAACTTTAGTGTTGTTGAGCCTACATCAATGCCTATGTGATAATTTTGTTGAATTGTAAAATCCATTAACTTAAATTGCGTGATTTGATTACCTGAAAGCAGGAATGCGCCTAAAATGCACAATATTAACTACAAAATTAACGCCAAAAAATGAAAAGTCGCTTGTTTTTTGGTTTAATGTTTGTAAATAAATTGAATAATTGATAAAAATGGATGTGAGAATTGTGGTTGGTTAGTGAGAGCATAGTGAGACCATGGTGAGAGGAGGGTGAGACCATGGTGCGAGAAAAGTCGCGATTGGTTTGGAAGCGAGTGTGGAAATTTTAGGTTATTATTATTTGATTTGCTGAGTATGTTTCGAATTGATATTTTTAGAAGATATGTCGCATCCGGAACAGCTTCCGCAGTAAGGGTTATCGCTCTTCACAAAAAAGAATCTATATATGCCATATCCTAATCTTGCAGCTACTGCAATTCCGATCAGTATAATAATGATAAGTTGTACATTCATAATTCTTTAAACATTTTTGTCGTGATAAAGTTGATGTTTATGCAAATAGACTGCCTACTTGAAATACAATAAAAGCAATTATCCACGCTAATGCGGTGGAGTAGAAAAGACTAAACAGTGCCCATTTCCAAGTTTTTGATTCCTCTTTAATGGCAGCAATAGTAGCTACACAAGGGAAATAGATGAGTATAAAAAGAAGAAATGCGATGACTACCAATGGCGTATAAACCGATGATCCGTCGGGGTATACTTCTTTCTTGATCCGCTTCTGGAGCGATTCGTGATCATCACTGTCGCCTGTATATATCACGCCCATTGTACTGATCACAATTTCTTTTGCAGCCATTCCTGATAACAGACTTACGGATATTTTCCAGTCGAAGCCCAACGGACGCATCACAGGTTCCATTGATTTACCAATAATACCGATAAATGAACTTTCTTGTTGAGAGGTGGTTTTAAGTCGCTCTAATTCTGTTATCTGCTGTTGTTTTGCAGACTCTTCCACCTCTTGCAATTCCACTTGTGCTATTTGCCGATCAAAATGCTTGCCCTGTTCTGTATTTCGTGGGAAATATCCCAGGAACCAAATGACGATGGAGGCAATAAGAATGGTAGAACCCATTTTATTCAAGTATTGTTTTGAACGATCCCACATATGAATGAGAATAGATTTCACTGTCGGCATTCTAAATGGTGGCAGTTCCATCACAAAAGGGGTGTCATCTTCTTTGAAGGCTGTTTTGCGCAAAAGTAATGCTGTCAAAACGGCAATTAATATACCTGTAGCGTATAATCCTATTAACACAAGACTTTGATGTCTGGCAAAAAAAGTACCTACAAACAGTAAGTACACTGGGAGACGCGCGCTACAAGACATAAATGGTACAATCAGCATGGTGATCATCCTGCTGCCACGGGTTTCAATAGTGCGGGTGGACATAATGGCAGGTACATTACAGCCAAATCCCATGATGAGAGGGATAAAAGATTTGCCATGAAGTCCTATATTGTGCATTAGCTTGTCCATGATAAATGCCGCACGCGCCATATAGCCTGAATCCTCCATGAAAGAAATAAAAAGGTAAAGAATTACGATGTTGGGCAAAAATACTATAACACCCCCAACACCTCCAATGATTCCGTCTACAATAAGATCTTTGAGGGGGCCATCAGCCATATTGTTTTGGAACAAATTACCAATAAGTCCTACCAAATTTTCAATCCAAAGCATAGGATATTCCCCCAGTCGGAATGTAGCTTCGAACATGATAAACAGAAATAAAAAGAAAATAGGAAAGCCTAAATATTTGTGTGTTACTATGTTGTCGATGCTTGCGGTAATATCTTTTTTGTTCTCTTTTTTTGTGAACGTCTCTTTCAATCCACCTGCAATAAAGCCGTAGCGGGCGTTTGTGAATGCCGATTCCGGATCTTCACGCAACATGCGCTCAATATGATTGCGTTCTTTGTCCCTTTGGAAAATAATTTGATCATAATCAGAAAGATGAAGGATAGTTTTCTCTGTCTCTTTATCCCCCTCCAGTAGTTTTATAGCAAAATATCTGAGCGGAAAATGCACATGTGTGAGGTCCTCTTTTCGGAGTATCCGTTCCGTAACGTCAATAGACTTTTCCAATACACTGCCGTACGGAATGGTAATATATTCTTTCTTATGATTGTTTTCTGATTTAAAAATGCGGATCACTTCATCAAGCATCTGAGTAATGCCCGTTCCCTTTTTACCAACAGTTGGAATAATGGGAACATTTAATAAAGTTGAAAGCGTCTGATAATCAAACTCGTCGCCGCTTTTTTGCAGTTCGTCGTACATGTTCAGAGCGATAATCATCGGGACCTGCATATCAATCAGTTCTGTTGTCAGATAGAGATTTCGTTCAATAGCAGAAGCCGCAACCACATTGATGATTACATCCGGACGCTCTTGTTTTATATAACGACGAACATATAACTCTTCTGGGGTGTATGCAGAAAGGGAATAGGTGCCGGGTAAGTCTATAAGCCTGATTGTGTACCCGTTGTGATGAAGCGTTCCCTCTTTTGAATCAACCGTCACTCCACCGTAATTACCCACATGTTCATGTCCACCCGAGGCAATATTAAAGATGGAAGTCTTTCCTGCATTTGGATTCCCTACCAATGCCACATGAATTGTTTTGGAATTGTTCTTATTAAATGGATATATGATATTGTCTAGATTGGCAACTTTTTCTGTTTTTGGAATTGAGTCAACGTCCGAATTATTCCATTGTTTGATGCGTGAATCATCTTTCAACAATGAAATCTCAATTCGTGAAGCCTCGCTCCGTCGAAGCGACACTTCATAACCCATGATTCCGTATTTTATAGGATCCTCAAGCGGTGCATTGAGAATGGATTTTATTCTCTTACCTCTTACAAATCCCATTTCAAGGATTCGCTTTCTGAATGCACCGCTCCCATTAATCTTTACAATATAGGCTTTTTCCCCGGTTTTTAATTCAGAAAGACGCATAGACGAACAGTAATTTTATGTTTAGCTTGCAAAGTTAATCACTTTATCGTTATTTAAAACAGTTCTAAATTGAAATACTTGCCGTTTTAGGTAAATTATTCAGTGTTTAACTAAATTTACTTTATCTTTGTGTATTATGAATTAAAGTATGAACTGGCAACAATTATTGACTACAAAACGGTTTGGCATGGAACAATTCCATAACATGCGCAACCATCAGCGAACTGAATATCAGAGAGATTACGACCGACTGATATTCAGTTCTCCATTCAGAAGACTGCAAAATAAAACGCAGGTTTTTCCACTTCCGGGAAGCGTGTTTGTTCATAACAGGTTAACGCACAGTTTGGAAGTTTCAAGTGTGGGTCGTTCTTTGGGTGAAATTGTGGGTAGTGCTTTGCGCAAAAAATATCCTGAATTACCTGCTCATTTGGATGAAATAGCTTCAATTGTGTCAACTGCTTGTCTGGCGCATGATTTGGGAAATCCTCCTTTTGGACATTCGGGTGAGAAGGCAATCTCAACTTTCTTTTCTGAAGGAGCAGGGAGTCAATATCGTGAACGTGTTGAAAAAGAAGGCAGTCGGTGGTCGGACTTCATTTATTTTGAAGGTAACGCAAACGCCATCCGCTTGTTGATGCATCAGTTTAGAGGACGTCGAAAAGGCGGCTTTGCGCTGACTTACTCTACATTGGCATCGATAGTAAAATATCCTTTTTCTTCGGAACTGAGCGCCGGGAAAAACAAGTTCGGCTTTTTTCAATCAGAAGAAGCTGAATATGAAACCATTGCTAAAGAACTTGGCATCACTCGCATTCATGAAAATCCTCTTAAATTTGCGCGCTATCCGCTGGTTTATCTTGTTGAGGCAGCCGATGACATCTGTTATCAGATCATGGATATTGAAGATGCGCATAAACTTCATTTGGTTACTACAGAAAAAGCAAAGGAACTATTGCTTGGCTTTTTTGATGAAGAAAAGCAGAAGAGAAGAAGGCAAACGCTTGAAAAAGTGGATGATATAAATGAGCAGATCTCTTATTTGAGGGCAAGCGTTATTGGCGAGTTAGTGCAGGCATGTGCAAATGTTTTTATAGAAAACGAGGAAAAGATACTAGAAGGCACTTTTAACAGTACTTTGATAAATGAAGTGCCTTACTTATTGCGAACTGCTTATGATGTTTGCGCTGATTTTGCTGTTAAGAATATTTATCGAGCTAAAGAGGTGCTTGATATTGAATTGGCGGGTTACAGAATCATAGGTTTTTTGCTGGATAAATTTGTGACAGCTATAGAAAATCCACACCATGCTTATTCTAAATTGCTGCTCGAACGTATTCCGGAACAGTATGAAATTGCTGCTGACACAGTTTACGGGCGACTTCAAACGGTTGTTGACTATGTCTCGGGAATGACGGATGTTTATGCTTTAGACTTGTATAGAAAAATAACGGGCATGAGTATACCAAATATTTAGAATTGCTTTCAATTTGAAATAAAAAAAGATTATTTAATTTTTTATTGAAATTATTTGGATAGTTTTAGTTTCTTATTTACATTTGCAATGTGGTTTTTTCATAATAGTATTAGATTTAAGGTTAACAATGGTAGCAGTGTATCGTGAGAAACGCTGCTATTCTTTTTGTTATTTTTAATATATCTATTTATATCTCAATATTTTTGTTTATATTTGTACGAATATTAACTGGTTTATATGCGTAGAATTGCGACTTATATGCTGATTGTTTTTATAGGTATGTTGTTGATTCAATGTACTTCAGAAAAAGAACGCCTGAATAAGAAACTTAATGAAATGGCAGAAAATCTGAACCAGTCCACACCTATCAAGCTCGACCAATATACACAATTTGACAGTGTTGCAGTTTCAGATGATAATATCTTTACTTATTTTTATACTGTAAAAAACACCAAAAACCCTATGGCATTGTTAGATAGCATGGAAATAGAACTTGGATCCAATATAAAAAAGGCATTTAAAACAGACCAAAGTCTAAAGGTTTTCAAAGATAATAATGTTACAATCAATTATATTTATAGCGACTCAACAGGTTCTCCGGTACGCACCATTATAGTGACACCTGAGGATTATAATTAATCTTTAACAATCTTGAATTATGAACAGGTATTTCTACATTGATGGCGAAGGAAAACAAAAAGGTACGTTTTCGCCGGAAGAATTAAGACAAGAGCATATCAAACATGATACGCTGGTGTGGACTCAGGGAATGAATGAGTGGAAGAAGGCCGAAGAGGTATCAGAACTGCAATATCTGTTCCAGACAGAACCCCCTAGTCCTCAACCAAAAGAAACTCAAGCACAAGAACAGACTTATCAGCAACAAGCTTATTCGGTAAAACCTCCTGTGCCAAGAAATTGGTTAGTAGAATCTATTTTAGTGACAATACTTCCTTTTGTTCTTTGTGGAAGCATTCTCAGTTTATTAGGAATTATTGCTATTGTATATGCGGCTCAGGTGGAGTCAAATTATAATAGAGGTGATTTTGCCAATGCTGAAGCAGCTTCAAATTCCGCCGGAAGATGGACTAAAATCACATTCTGGATTTCCATAGCCTGGTTGGTTCTTATTGTACTTACTGTTGTTTTAGTGCTAGTTTTTGCAGGTTCTTTTATGGGATTAACGGATATGTTTGCCAACTCTTTTAACACAGCAATGTTAAAATTATAACAATATGGATGAATATCAAAATACTGAAAACGAGGGCTATAGCTCTCAAGACAAAAACGATAATGAAGGAATTCCACCTCCTGTACCGGAAAATTCTTACAAAGTCAAACAGACAGAACAATTCGATATCCCCCCTATGCGACCTGCAAACTGGCTTTGGCAATCAATTGTTGTGACAATTTTGTGCTGCTCTCCTTTGGCAATAATCGGAATTGTGTATGCAACCAGAGTGAATGCTTTATACGATAATGGTCAGTTTGTTGAGGCAAATAAATCGGCTAAGACAGCTAAGTTATGGACACTGATTGCTTTGGTTCTTGGCTTGATTTATATGATTTATGTTACTGTGAAAATAATGAATGGAGAAGTTTCAACAGAAATGATTCCTTCAGACAGTGGCGCAAGTATCTATAATTATTAGCCGTACAGTGTGTTATTATCAACTCGAAAGAAAATTGGAATAGGAGCTGCCATAGGTTTTGTGCTTATGGCAGTTGCTTTTGTGTTTTATTTTTTGGATCCTGCCGATTACTTGTTTTTTCCTAAATGTCCGTTCTTGATGACAACGGGACTCGAATGCCCGGGATGTGGCTCACAACGGGCCATTCATGATTTGTTGCACTTTCGCATAGGCGATGCTTTTAATCAAAATGCTATTGTTCCTATTGCTATCCCATATATTTTTTTAGGAATCTATCTAGACCTTTTTGGAGGAAAAGAAAAATACTCGCGACTTGAACGATTCTTTTTTGGTAAATGGGCGGGTTTTATTGTTATCTTTGTCATTATTGGTTACTGGGTTTTGAGGAATATTTTTTAATAGATTATCATGAAAATGAAAAAGCACGCACAAACGTTAGGAATGATGCTGTTTTTCGGAATGGTGCTTTCTTCTTGCTCTACACTCATGAATAAGCCTGATCACTTTGTTCGCTTTTATTCTGATGTGCCTGATGCAAAGGTTCTTGTGAAAGATAGTATTTACGATTTGCCTGCCAACATTCGGTTGCCGGGCTCAAAGGACTACTTACCGGTGAAATTGTTGAATGATAATAAAGAAAAGGATTTGGCAATAAAACCTGCTTTAACAAATCATTTTTTGTTAGGTAATCTGTTATGGATTTCGGGAGCGCCAATCGGTTATCTGATTGATTTGACAAATGAGAAACGTTTTTATTATGGCGAATCGGTTTTTCTGAGTTCCAATTCTACGGATTCTATCGTAAAACCAATAACTTTTTGGCGAAAAAAACATCCAACGAAAAAAGGACAGATTAATTTGAATTATTCTCTTCCGTATGTTAACAGCTTTTATCTTCGTCCTCAAAATGAAACGCCTAAGTTCAATACCGGATTTTGGGGAACATCTATTGGGTTGGATTATTTTTATAAAGATAATAAATTTGTCAGTTTGAATGCAAGTGGGGTGATGGATTTTTTCTTACCCGTTATAGGGGCAGTCGATATTTTTGGTGAATATGAATTAATGAGTTCTGCTTATTTTAGTTTGACGGATAATTACAAATTAAATCGCATTTCGTTGGGATACGGACTCAATTATGCATGGAATAAATGGAGTTTTCAAAATAATAATTATGAAGATGAGCCTTCAACACGTATGTCGACTGAAAAAATTAATCAGTCGATAGGTTTGGTACTAAACGGCTATTATCAGTTCGGGAAGCATTTCCACACCGGATTAATTTACAGACCTACTTTCATGCAAATCAAACCAGATGTCAAATTCAAATATGAACATTTGATCAGCTTGGACCTTGTGTGGAAATTCAGGCTTCGATAATTAGTCCATTATCATTCAGTCTGTTTCATAGAAAGTTGAATACGCTTTCTTTCCATATCAATTGAAAGAACTCTTACTTTCACATATTGGTGAAGAGACACAACTTCTGTGGGATTTGAAACGAAGCGGTCGGCAAGTTCAGAAATATGTACAAGTCCGTTTTCCTTGATACCAAAATCGACAAAACAGCCAAAATTGGTGATATTGGTTACTATTCCGGGCAAAACCATTCCTTCTTTTACATCATTGATAGTTCTTATGTTGGGGTCAAATTCCAGTACCTGCACTTTTGTACGTGGGTCGCGACCAGGTTTTTCCAGTTCTTGTAAGATATCGTTTAATGTCTCTTGTCCCACTGTCTCTGATTTATACTTGTCGATGTTGATTGACTGAATAAGTTGTTTGTTACCAATTAGATCCTGAAGTGTGCAGCCTAAATCTTTAGCCATTTTAGTCACTATTGGATAGCTTTCGGGATGAACAGCGGAATTGTCGAGTGGGTTTTCCGCACTGGGAATGCGCAAAAAACCGGCACATTGTTCAAAAGCCTTTTCTCCTAACCTGGAAACTTTCTTAAGTTCTTTCCGAGACTCAAACGCTCCATTTTCGGTGCGATAGTTTACAATGTTTTGTGCTAAAGATTCACCCAAACCGGAAACATAGGTAAGCAAATGTTTGCTGGCTGTATTGAGGTTTACGCCAACCAGATTCACGCAACTCTCTATTGTCTGGTCGAGGGATCGTTTGAGCATCGACTGATCTACATCGTGTTGATATTGACCAACTCCAATGGATTTTGGGTCTATCTTCACCAACTCTGCCAGTGGATCGCTTAACCTGCGACCGATGGAAATGGCACCGCGAACGGTTACATCATATTCCGGAAATTCGTCGCGTGCTATCTTTGAGGCTGAATAAATGGATGCTCCGTTTTCGCTCACCACAAAAACTTTTACAGGCTTTTCATAGCGCAGATTGGTGATGAAATGCTCTGTCTCGCGACTGGCAGTCCCGTTTCCAATGGCTATAGCGTCAATATTATAAGTGGTGACCAACTTCGAAATTTTGGATGCGGATTTAGTGAATTCGTTCTGGGGCGGATGAGGGTAAATCGTTTCATTATGAAGCAGATTCCCTTGTTCATCCAAGCAAACTAGTTTACAACCAGTTCTGTAGCCGGGATCGATTCCCAGAATACGTTGCTGTCCCAAAGGGGGCGCTAAAAGGAGCTGACGCAGGTTTTCGGCAAATACTGCAATAGCCTGTTCGTCGGCATTTGCTTTAGATGAATTGGCAAATTCGTTTTCTATAGAGGGTTTCAGTAGTCGTTTATAGGCATCTGTGACCGCATCTTCTACATAATCAGCTGCTTCTGTATTGTTTTTTGCAAATTGGGGAACAAGCTTGTCGAGGCATTTTTCGTCATCAGGTGAAATAGATACACGTAAAATACCTTCAGATTCTGCTCTACGAATGGCAAGAATTCTATGAGAAGGACAGCGCGATAAGGGGGCGCTGAAATCAAAATAGTCGGCGTATTTTTCTCCTTCTTTCTCTTTGTCCTTAATTACTTTGGATGTTATTGTTGCTTCTCTTGCAAAAATGTTTCGTACGGTCTTACGGGCATTTGCGTCTTCGTTCACCCACTCGGCAATAATGTCGCAAGCACCTTTCAAAGCATCTTTTGCATCCGTCACTTCTTCGTTAATAAATTGGGCAGCCTTTTGCTCTGGTGAATCGTTTTGTTGAGACATCAACCATTTCGCCAATTCTTCCAATCCTTTTTTGCGGGCAATCTCGGCCCGGGTCTGACGCTTGGGTTTGAAAGGCAGATAAATATCTTCGAGTTGAATGGAATCCCAACAATCTGAGATCTGCTTTTCCAATGCTGGTGTCAGTTTTTCTTGTTCAGATATGGACTTCAATATGAATACCTTACGCTTTATCAACTCGTTGAGTTTGTCGTTTTGTTCATTGATCTGACCTATTTGAACTTCATCCAGTCCTCCTGTTACTTCTTTTCTATATCTACTGATAAAGGGAATGGTTGCGCCTTCGTCAAGTAATTTTATGGTGTTCTCAACATTTCTTAATGTGATATTGAGCGACTTGGAGATAATTGATATTATTTCTGACATGCTTTGCTTTTTAGAATATGCAAAAATAAGGGTTTATTTTTTAATTATGCTCGTTATTTCTATAATATGGTTTTTATGCTTAAGAATGAAAAAAATGGTATATTTGTTCATATTTATAAAATTAGTAATGGCAAAACTCAAATCGGTATATTTTTGCAGTAATTGCGGAAACGAATCACCCAAATGGATGGGTAAATGTTCTTCGTGTGGGGAATGGGGTACTTTTGTAGAAGAATTGGTGCGTAAGGATGGTGCTGCAAAACAGGATGATACTCGCTCGTTTGTCAGCATAAAAAGTGTTCCACAACCACTGCATGACATAAAGTCAGAGGAGGAGGAACGTGTTGATATGCAGGACGAGGAACTCAACAGGGTTCTGGGAGGGGGACTGGTTCCGGCTTCGGTAGTGTTGATTGGCGGGGAACCGGGAATAGGAAAATCTACGCTGGTCTTGCAAACGATATTGAAATTGCAAACGGTTCGTTCTTTGTATGTTTCAGGTGAAGAAAGCGCGAGACAGTTGAAACTCAGAGCCGATAGAGTGGGTGTTGAGAATGATAATTGCTTAATTGTTTGTGAGACAAACCTGGATAGTATTTTTACACATATAAAAAATACAGATCCACAACTTGTTATTATTGACTCTATTCAAACGATGTTTATGGATTCATTGGAATCTTCGCCGGGAAGTATTTCGCAGGTGAGAGAATGCGCGGCTTCTATTCTAAAGTTTGCAAAACAATCTGGGGTTCCCGTGATTTTGATTGGACATATTACGAAAGAGGGAAGCATTGCGGGACCAAAAATTCTGGAACATATCGTTGATACGGTGCTGCAATTTGAAGGGGATCAGCATTATATGTACCGCATTTTGCGTGGTATCAAAAATCGGTATGGAAGTACAGCAGAACTGGGTATCTATGAAATGAATCAATCTGGTTTGCGTGAAGTAACAAATCCGTCAGAACTGCTGCTTACGCAAAATCATGATGGGTTGAGTGGCGCAGCCATATCTGCTACTATTGAAGGTGTGCGCCCTTTCTTGATTGAAACACAAGCGCTTGTCAGTACTGCTGCTTATGGCACTCCTCAAAGGTCTTCTACTGGTTTTGATTACCGGCGACTGAATATGTTACTTGCTGTACTCGAAAAGCGTGCGGGGTTCAAGTTGTCACAAAAAGATGTCTTTCTCAATATTGCCGGTGGTTTGAGGGTGAGTGATCCGGGACTGGATTTGTCGGTAATTAGTGCTGTTTTGTCGTCAAGTTTGGATATTGCTATCGATAGAGAGACTTGCTTGGCAGGTGAGGTTGGCTTGTCTGGTGAAATCCGCCCGGTGAACAGGATTGAACAACGAATTCAGGAAGCGGAAAAACTTGGTTTTTCACGTATTATTATTCCGGCTAATAACTTGAGGGGCTTTAACTCAAATGTGAAAATTGAAATAAAAACAGCAAGGAAAGTAAGCGATGCTTTTCAATTATTATTCGCTTAAGTTGTAGATTGTTTGTAAGAATTATCAAATTCACTTTCGTTAGTAAGAAAAAAGTACTATCTTTGCATCCGTTTCAAATTTTGGTACCTTGACCGAGTGGCTAGGTAGCGGTCTGCAAAACCGTCAACGGCAGTTCGAATCTGCCAGGTACCTCAAATGGTTAACAAAAAATGGCTCGTATCTACGAGCCATTTTTTTGTTAACTACACATGTATAATCAGTGCAAATACGAAAAACTAACTATATTTATTAACTACTTTGCACTTTAAATGAAAAGGGGGATTAAATAATAAAATCTTCTTTATCTGAATCTGGTTTAGTTTCTTCAGCTTCGTCTTTATTTTTCTTGAAAGCGTCGGATACTTTGGAATAGTTTTCTTTCCATGAATTCCCTATGGATGTAAAGAAATTACTTGTACTTTCTTTGACAGTATCCCATTTGTCGTCTGAGACATCGTCAATATCTTTTATCTTCTGAGAAATGTTTTCTTTCAAACCTTTCAGGTTTTCAACTTGTTCGGCATATTCTTCTTTTATGTCAACTCCAATTTCTTGAGCTTTTGATTCCAGTTTATCAATGCTTTCATTTAGTTCGGCAAGCATGGATTGGGCTTTTTGTTTGAGTTCTTCTTTATTCATATTTAAAAGTGTTTTGGGTGTGCTTAAATATTATAACGTTTTAAGAAGTAAATAGTTCTTTTGACTTTTCAATTAGTAACTAACTAAATAAAATGATGAATGCTAACATAAAAAACGGATGAAAAAGTGTACCTTTGTATCGGAAAAATCTTTTTTAATAAAATCATAAATATGCTCAATTTAATCATTTTTGGTGCACCTGGGTCAGGTAAAGGTACACAAAGCACTTTTTTGACTGAAAAGTATAATTTGAAACATGTTTCAACAGGTGATATTTTACGTGCTGAGATCAGTGAAGGTACTGAACTTGGAAAACTTGCCGAAAGTTATATGTCTGATGGAAAACTAGTTCCTGATGAGGTGGTTATTGGAATTCTGAATGAATTAATTAAAAAAAATAAAGAGGGAAACGGTTTTATATTTGATGGTTTCCCGCGTACCTTGGCTCAAGGTGAGGCTTTGGACGAAATGCTCATGAAAAATGATGAACAAATATCGGTAGTTGTTAGTCTTGAAGTGGACGATAATGAGCTGATAGATAGATTATTGAAAAGAGGACAGATTTCCGGTAGATCGGATGATAATAGAGAAACAATAGAAAATAGATTGAAAGTGTATTACAATCAAACGTCTCCTTTGAAAGAATTTTACCGTAAACAAGGTAAGTTGAAAGAAATTGAGGGCGTGGGTTCAATTGATTCTATTTCGTCTTCAATTCAAGCCGGAATAGATAAGTTGAAAGATTAATAAAATTAAATGGCTGAAACAAATTTTGTAGATTACGTAAGAATATTTTGTCGTTCTGGTAAAGGGGGACGAGGTTCGAAGCATCTCCGCAGGGAAAAATATATGCCAAAAGGGGGACCTGATGGCGGTGATGGCGGTGATGGGGGTAGCATTATCCTTAGGGGTAATCGTAATTACTGGACCTTACTGCATTTACGTTTTCAGAAACATGCTCTTGCTGAACATGGCGAAGGTGGTTCGAAAAACCAATCTTCAGGTAAAAAAGGGCAAAGTAAAATGATTGATGTGCCTTGTGGCACAGTGGCTTATGACGCTCTGACCGGGGAATATCTGTGCGATATTACCGACGATGGACAAGAAGTGATATTATTGAAAGGGGGTAGAGGTGGTCAAGGAAACGTGCATTTCAAAACGGCAACTCACCAGACTCCTCGTTATGCACAACCGGGTGAACCTTACGAAGAACGATGGGTTATTCTTGAACTTAAAGTTCTTGCTGATGTTGGTTTGGTGGGTTTCCCAAATGCGGGAAAATCAACTTTATTATCTGTTGTTTCTGCGGCTAAACCTAAAATCGCTAATTATCCGTTCACTACATTGGTTCCAAACCTCGGGATTGTTAGTTATAGGGATGGAAAGTCGTTTGTAATGGCTGATATTCCTGGAATAATTGAAGGAGCAAGTGAAGGTAAAGGCCTTGGATTAAGGTTTTTAAGACATATAGAAAGGAATTCTATCTTATTGTTTATGGTGCCTGCTGATTCGGACGATATTAAAAAGGAATTTGAAATTTTGTTGAATGAATTGACGCAGTATAATCCGGAATTGATGGATAAACATCGTATCTTGGCTATCACTAAATCTGATATGCTGGACGAGGAATTGATGCATGCGATTTCAATTGAATTGCCTGAAAATGTGCCATTTGTCTTTATTTCTTCAATAACTAATTTCGGCATTTCTACTTTAAAGGATATGATATGGCGTGAATTGAACTCCGAAGACCTAATTGCAAATCATCACTATAGTAAAGAAAGTTTAGTGCATCGTCAGTTAGATGTTGCCTCTCTTGAATTTGAACCGGAAGATATCTTTACTTCGGAAGAGGTTGATGAAATTGAAGAAATTGATGAGGATGTCGAATATGATGAGGAAAACTTTTAATCTTTATATAATTTGAGGAAGCATATTGAACATGGCAATTTGTTGCAGTTTGATGTTTTATCGGAAGAAAAAAATATTGAACATTTCTCTACTACAAGAGTGGGGGGAGTGAGCGGCGGCACTTATGCTTCGTTTAATTTAGGCAATTTTTCTGATGATAGCTCTTTGAACATTACTGAAAACAGGAATATTCTGGCTCGTATGTTTTTTAAAGATATATCTGATTTTATTATTCCGCACCAAACGCACAGCTCAAATGTGCTGAATATCAATGATGAATTTCTCAATAAGTCTATCGGAGATAAGATAAACATTTTATATGGAGTAGATGCTACGCTAACCAACAAAACTGATCTGTTTTTGTGTGTCACGACTGCCGATTGTCTGCCAATTCTTTTATATGATAAAGTTAATAAGGTGATTGCGTCTGTGCATGCAGGATGGAGAGGGGTGGTTGGACATATTTTGGAAAAGACAATCGCTAAAATGCAGGAAATATACATGGCTCAGCCTGAGAATATGATTGCATGTATAGGGCCTTCAATAAGCATGAAAAATTATGAAGTTGGTGATGAGGTTGTAAAAGCTTTTATGCAAAGCGGTATCGATCTTTCAAAAGGATCTTCCAGAAAGAATCCTACAACTAAATTACATATTGATCTTAAAGAGCTTAGCCGGCTGGAACTTACAAAGTTAGGTGTTCCAGAAAGTCAAATCGAAGTAAGTGATTTCTGTACTTTTGATCACGAAGACCTTTTCTTTTCGGCACGGCGACAAACAGTGCATTCCGGTAGAATGCTTTCGGGTATTATGATGAAATAATTATATTAAGTAATAAAAAAAGAGAACGGTTATTTGTTTAATCGTTCTCTTTCTATTCAGACATTTACTTCGTTGCCGAAAGATTGCTTGCAATTAATAACGTTTGCTGACAACGTCCCAATCTATGATCTTCCATAATTCAGCGAGGTGGGCAGCGCGACGATTTTGATAATCAAGATAATAGGAATGCTCCCATACATCAAAACCTAAAATCGGAGTCAATCCCTTTGTCACAGGATTCCCGGCATTGCTTTCTTTTTCAATTGAAAGTTTACCGTTGGCATCTTTTGCTAGCCAAGCCCAACCCGAACCAAATAATGTAGTTCCGGCAGCCTCAAACTCTTGTTTAAATTTTTCAAAAGAACCGTATTGACTATTGATAGCTTCGGCTAATTTCCCTTTGGGTTCGCCTCCGCCATTTGGTTTGAACGAAGTGAAATATAGATTGTGGTTATACACCTGACCAGCATTGTTGAATATTCCTCCATCGCTTTCTTTCACGATGGTTTCCAATTCTGAATTCTCGAATTTTGTACCAACAATCAATTTGTTAAGATTGTCTACATATGCCTGGTGATGTTTACCATAATGTAATTCAATTGTTTGCTTGCTAATAACCGGCTCAAGTGCGTCGGTTGCATAAGGTAATGCTACTTTTTCTATTTTCATATTGCTTTTTTTATTTGAGTTTTCTTTATTTGTTGCGTTTGAATTATTGCAATTGACAAATGTTGTCATAGCGAACAACCCTGTAAGGGTTAGAAATAAAAGCTTTTTTTTCATTGTTCGTTGTTTGTTTATTTGTAACATTATAACGAATATGCGCTTTATAAAGTTCAATATAAATAGACAAATGAGGTATAAATTAAATTTATAAATGCTATTATTTCTTTAAACACAAAAATAGCTTGCAGTATTTGCAAGCTATTCTTATAATTTATGTGATTATCAAGCAATGTGAAAGTTAATCTGCAGTTGACTCGTTTTTGGTTTGTTCGTTCTCATCATTCTTGTTTTCTTCTTTTGTCTTTAAGTCTTCTATTTCTTTCTCTTTCTCTATCGCTTTTGCCTTTTCCTTTTCCTTTTCTTCTTCCTTCTTCAAAAAATCATCAGATTCACTTTTTGAATAAGCTGAACCAAATTTGTTTGTGTCAATAAATGCCGCAGCTTCCTTAGCTTCTGACTTTACTTCGACTTCTTCAGTTTCTTTATTTTCAAGTATTTCCTGTGAACGAGAAATCCATGGACGCTTTCCAAATATGCGCTCAAGATCATCGGAATAAATGATTTCTTTTTCAATTAATATGGTTGAGAGTTTGCCATGACCTTCTGTGTGTTCAATCAATAATCTCTTTGCTCTTTCATATTGTTCAGCAATCATTGCTTTTACCTCAAAATCAATTAATTGGGCGGTGTTGTCGCTATAGGGTTTGGTAAATGAATAATCTTGCCCCGTTGAATCATAATAACTTAAGTTAGGTAGCTTTTCACTCATTCCCATATATGAAATCATCGCATATGCTTGTTTTGTAACTCGTTCCAAATCGTTCATCGCACCTGATGATATCTGACCGATAAAAACATCTTCGGCTGCACGCCCACCCAATGTGGCACACATTTCATCAAGCATCTGCTGCTTGGTTGTAATCTGCCGTTCCTCAGGGAGATACCATGCCGCTCCAAGTGCTTTGCCGCGCGGTACAATGGTGACTTTTACCAGAGGATTTGCATGCTCCAAAAACCAGCTTAAGGTAGCGTGACCTGCTTCGTGAATGGCAATACTCCTCTTTTCATGTTGAGTAATAATCTTATTTTTCTTTTCCAATCCTCCAACTATGCGATCCACAGCATTCATGAAATCTATCTTCTGAACGAACTTCTTCTTGCTTCTGGCTGCAATAAGTGCAGCTTCATTACAAACATTGGCAATGTCTGCTCCTGAGAAACCAGGAGTTTGTCTCGCAAGGAATTCAACATCAATTGAGTCGTCGATTTTTATTGGACGAAGATGTACTCTGAATATTTCTTTACGGTCGTTGAGATCAGGTAGTTCTACATATATTTGTCTGTCAAAACGTCCTGCACGCAACAACGCTTTATCAAGGATGTCAGCACGGTTAGTGGCTGCCAAAACAATCACTCCACTATTGGATCCGAAACCGTCCATCTCTGTAAGAAGTTGATTCAAAGTGCTTTCACGTTCATCGTTTGATCCGAAATTGGCGTTCTTTCCGCGGGCACGACCCACAGCATCAATTTCATCTATAAAAACGATACAAGGTGCTTTCTCCTTCGCTGTTTTAAAAAGGTCTCTCACTCGGGAAGCGCCCACACCTACAAACATCTCCACAAAATCAGATCCTGAGATTGAAAAGAACGGAACATTAGCTTCACCTGCAACAGCTTTGGCTAGCAAGGTTTTACCTGTTCCCGGAGGACCAACAAGCAGGGCGCCTTTCGGAATTTTACCTCCCAGATTTGTGTAATTATTCGGATGTTTCAGGAACTCAACAATTTCCTGAACCTCTTCTTTAGCTTCTGACAATCCGGCAACATCTCTGAAAGTAACCTTCTGTCCTGTGTCTTTATCGAAAAGTTGTGCCTTTGATTTTCCAACACTGAACACGCCACTGTTTCCTCCACCTCCACCTTGCATTCGTCGCATCATCCATACCCAGAACACGATAAGGAGCAGAATGGGTATGAAAGTCAGGAAGATAGTCCAGAAATTGGAAGTAGGTTTATAATTCCAACTGATGTCGTATCCTTTTTCCTTTTTGGTTTCTGACAAAAAGGTTTCGATAGCATCGGTAGATGGTATGTATACCTGAATGTATGGGTTACTACCTACCTGTGTTGCGTTTTCTTTGAAAATATACGATACGGATTCTTCCCTTACAAGTCCTTCCGCTATCGATTTATTATTATTATTGTATATGTTTACAGCTTTTATTCTGTTGTCTGTAACGTATTGTTGAAATTCCGACCAGCTAACTTCTTTAACATTGGTGTTATCTCCCCAAAAAAACATACCTACCAAAAGCGCAAGTATAACAAGATAAACCCAATACATGTTATAGTTTTGTTTTGGATTTTTATTATCAGGCTTTGATGGTTTTAGCCGTCTGTTATTATTTTTTTCGTTGTTGTTCTCCATTTATGTACTTCTATATTGTTGTGTATGTTTAACAATTTTATCAGAAATAAGTTTTAATCAATAGAAGGAATTACTTCTGTTTTAGCGTCATCCCACAGGTTGTCGATATTGTAGAAGCTTCTTAATTCTGGCAGAAAAATATGAACAATAATATTTCCATAATCAATACCAATCCATTCAGAACGTTGTTGTCCCTGAACTCTTATGGGAGATTCTTTGGCATTCTTTTTAACGAATTCTTCAATAGAATCAGCCAATGAAGAAACCTGTGAAGTTGAGTTCCCCTCACAAATCACAAAATAATCGCAAATGGTGCCAGGAATACCTTCCAGATGAATCGTTTTAATATTTTTTCCTTTTTTCTCGTGAATACCATCAATGATGGATTGTAATAATATGTTGCTTTGTTTCATTCTTTGAATTAATACATTAAGTAAGCAAAGATAGTTTGTTTTTCTCAGAATATGAACATAACAATATCTTCACTTTTATTGTCTCATTATATTAATACAAAAAGAGTGCCAAAGACATTCGATTCGGCGACAATTTATAAATAAAAAGAGCCCGAAGTTTGATTGCTTCGAGCTCTAATTTTATACGATATTTGTTTTATTACAATGTTTGCAATTTAAAATTATTCCAGCGTACCTTAATGCCGCCACCATCATGGATTTGCAGTGCTATTCTGCCCTGAGCTTTGCCAATTTTTTCATCTGTTAAATCAACCATCTCTTCTCCATTTAACCAGGTCTTAACATTTCCTCCTTGTACTTTTATGCGTAATGTGTTCCACTCACCTTGTTTAAGGATATTTTCCTTTTCATCAGGGATTTGTACCAACCATCCGCGACCATAAGATTCATAGATTCCGCCGGTATCATTACCTTTTGGTGCAACTTCAACTTGCCATCCATTAACAATTGCTCCTGGTTCTACAAATGAGCGAATAAACACACCTGAGTTTCCGTTAGCCTCTTGTTTGAAATCAACGCTCAGATCAAAATCGTCATAATAATCACGAGTTCCAAGATAACCATATTGCTTATCCGGACCGCTTTCGCAAACCAGATCACCATTTTCAACAAACCACTTTTCAGTACCATACACTTCCCATCCGGTAAGGTCAGTACCATTGAATAATGCAACTTCTTTTGTCTTTCGTGGCAGTTCCTTTATTTTGATATTTTTAAACCAAGCGGCAGATCCATGATCCTGCAGACAGATAACGCCTTTATGTGCTAATCCATATTCAGGTGCATTTTCCCATTTACCACTGTTTTTTCTCTGGAACCAATCATCGGTCCATGCTTCAAATTCAACAACCTTTTCACCGTTTAGCCAATGCTCAACATGTCCATTATCAAATACTATTTTAGAAGTATTCCATTCGCCTGAAGGGTTAACTTTCATTTTTGCTGTGTCAGTTGTGTACATTGCATAATCTGCAGCTGTTTTTTGCCAATCTTCCAATGGGTCGGGGAAATTAGCTTCGTCAATAAGTTGATATTCAGGTCCTGTTACATAAGGAACATTGAATTTTGGGTTTTCTACTACATGATATAACATGCCACTGTTGCCAGCTTTGGCAATTTTCCAGTCCCATACCAATTCAAAGTTTTCATAGATAGTGTCGGTTACAATATAACCGCTGGCATCACTGCCTCCACCTAATGCTCTAATCGTCCCATCTTCTACAGTCCAAGGTGCAGTAAGTGAATCGCCGTTGTAGTCACGCCATCCGTTCAACGATTTGCCGTCAAACAACAGTTTCCACCCGTCAGCTACCTCTTCTTTTGTTAAAACATTTTCTTTTTGTGAATTGCCGCATGAATAGAATATAATTCCTGCCATGATCAATAATAATAAGTTTTTTGCTTTCATGTTTATGTTAATTTACAGAATAAGTGACAAATATACAGAAATATATATTATTGGATGTCTTTTATTATAAAAAATTAAGTAGTTTTGAACTTCTATGATGATTAATGTTTAAATAATGATATATTATGCATACTAAAGAAATAACACTATTGATAATTATTCTATTTGTTTTCACCAGTTTGTTTTCCTGTACCAATAATGCAGGCAATGCAGAAGAGATATCACCACTCCCTGAATCAGAGGCAGTACAAAACTTGAGAAGGTTGTTGATTACACCAGATAGTTTACGCACAGATGAAGAAAACGCTTTGACACAAAAAATCGAAAAGATATTATACGAACGTTGTATTATCGAAAATGACCGGTTTTGTTTGACAATCAATAAACAAGAATGGACTGATAATGGAATGAATGAAGAGATTTATGACATGCTGGCAAAAGATATCAAAGATGTAAATAATTTTCTGGATACAACAACTTCTTCTATAAAAGTCATGATTGATGAGTACAAAAACGCCCAAAATAAATACAATATAAAAGAAAAAGAAGAATCTAAAAAAACACTTACAAAATGAAACTTAAAGAACAATTTAAAATTAGTTGGCCGTTTTTAATTGCTACAGTTATCTTAATTGTGCTTGTAATATTATCGACCTCCGGTATTTACGATGTTAACGATTTCCTTTTTGGTATAATAGATCTGCTTTTGGCAGGAACATTTTCTTACGCCTGCATCATGGGGGGAAAAGAATCGTATAAGAATAGAAAATACTGGAGAATCGTTCTGATTGTTTATGGAGCAGGACTCCTTTCCGGATTATTTGTTTATGAAGCCATTGACCGTTTGTTTTAAAGATAGCTTTTGCGACTCTTTGTAATTCTTCGTTCGTAAGCTTTGAACTTATGAGGTTTTAGCCAATCATTTAGTGGCGGCTCGCATTTGTATCCGATAGGCAAAAACCGTTGCCAGGAAGTATACTGCTGTCTGGATCCACAAAGCGATGTGTTCAAATTGAACCTGCTCCAGTCCGGCTCCCATTGAATTGATCTTTAGATATCCCCGAATACCGAACGTACTTGGGAAAATCATCCCTAATGATCTCCAAAACCACGGCATATTGGATTCCGGCCATGAGAATCCGCTCAAAAAGAGTAATACGATCGAAATAAACGGGAAAATA